>BNJU01005514.1_pt1 | contig 93976 bp, 129 predicted proteins | sample 8539281 | NCBI WGS metagenome assembly BNJU01 (sample SAMD00202456, study PRJDB9452) | human saliva metagenome | isolation source: human saliva | place: Japan
TAATAATGTGGAAACAGCTCAGGGAGGTGTTTTAGTAAGTGAGTGATATTATAACTTTAGCTATAGAGAGTAGTTGTGACGAAACAGCCTGTGCCATCACTAGAAATGGTAGGGAGGTCTCACAATATCATATCTACTCAGATAGATATACATAAAAAATTCGGAGGTAGTGCCAGAGGTGGCATCCCAGAAGCATATAGAGAATATAGACCCAGTAGTCCAGGAGGCCCTGGATACAGCTGGTATGACTTTTTATGATATAGACCATATTGCTGTTACATATGGTCCCGGTTTGGTAGGAGCCTTACTAGTGGGCCTATCTCCTATGCCAAGGCCTTGGCCTTTGGACTAGGCAAGCCCCTTGTTGGTGTAAATCATATAGAGGGCCATCTTTCTGCCAACTATATAGAACACAAGGACCTAAAACCTCCTTTTATCACCCTGATAGTATCAGGTGGCCATACCCACCTTGTAGAAGTAAATGGCTATGGCAAGTATGAAATCTTGGGCAAAACCAAGGATGATGCCTCTGGTGAGGCCTTTGACAAGGTTGCAAGGGCAATGAATTTAGGCTATCCTGGTGGTCCTATAGTTGACAGGCTTGCCAAAAAGGGTAATCCCAGGGCCATAGACTTTCCGAGGGCATGTATCCATGAGGAGGGGTATGACTTTAGTTTTAGTGGTCTTAAGTCTTCTGTATTAAATTATTTAAACTCAATGAAGATGAAGAATATAGAGGTGGTTCTAGAGGATGTCTGTGCATCTTTTCAGGCAGCGGTTGTGGATGTCTTAACTGATAAGGCGATAAAGGCCTGTAAGGATAAGGGCTACAAGACTATAACCCTATCTGGAGGAGTTGCATCAAATTCTGGCCTAAGAGACCAGATGGCAGACCTATGTGCCAGAGAAGGTATAGATTTAAGGTATCCACCCCTGGTCCTTTGTACGGACAATGCAGCCATGATAGCCTGTGCAGGTTACTATAGGTATATGGCGGGTAGGAGAGATAGCATGGACCTAAATGCCCTTCCTAACCTAAAGATAGACCAGGAATAGAATGGGGGTAGGTCTATGATAATGTTATCGTGTAATAATGTCTCCAAGACTTTTGGTGTGGAGACTATATTAGAAAATATTTCATTTTCGGTAAATGAGGGGGACAAGATAGGTATAGTAGGGGTAAATGGTACTGGAAAAACGACCCTATTTAAGGTGATAACAGGTATATTACCCCATGATAGGGGGGAGATTTTTACCTCAAAGAATTGCAGGTTGGGATATTTAGAACAGAATACCAACTTTTACTCGGAAAAGACTATATATGATGAAGTGGTCTCTGTATTCTCTGACCTTATAGGGGCAGAGGAAGAACTGAGAAGTTTGGGAACACCAGATAGCCAGTCTATCTGACAAGGGGGCTTCATCGGGAGACCAACTAAAAAAGACCATGGACATCTATGGTAAAAATATGAGGAATTTGAAAAATAATGGATATGCCTATAAGAGTGAAGTAAGAGGAACTTTAAAGGGTCTAGGCTTTAGTGATGAAGAAATGGACAAGCCTGTAAATGTCCTGTCAGGAGGAGAAAAGACCAGGGTCTTACTAGCCAAACTCCTTCTGAGCAAGCCGTCACTTTTGCTACTAGATGAACCTACCAACCACCTGGATGCTGATGCCATAGAATGGTTTGGAAGGTAAGGTCTTATGAGGAAACTATAATGATTATTTCTCATGATAGGTACTTCCTGGACCAGTCTGTAAACAGGATTTTTGAAATGGAAAACAAACACCTGACGACCCTATAATGGAAACTATACGGACTATCAGAAACAGGCTAGGGATCAATAGGGAGATAAGGCTAAGGCAGTATGAAAACCAACAAAGGGACATAAAAAAACAGGAAGAGTCAATTGAGAGACTCAAGGCCTATGGTAGGGAAAAAGCACCTTAAGAGGGCCAGGTCTAAGGAAAAAATGCTAGACAAGGTAGATAGATTAGAAAAACCACAAGAGCTGAGAAAAAAGGCTAGGTTTAACTTTGTCCTAAGACACCATAGTGGTAATGATGTCCTAAAGGTCCAGGGCCTGGCCAAGTCATTTGATGATAGAAAGCTATTTGAGGGTGTGGACTTTGACCTATATAGGGGGGAGAAGGTTGCCTTGATAGGGCCAAACGGAGTAGGTAAGTCCACCCTATTTAAGATTATTATGGGGGATGAAAGTCAGGACCATGGTGACTACAAGCTTGGTCAAGGGGTCGATATAGCCTACTTCCACCAGGAACAGAAGTCCCTAAACTTGGAAAATACTATTATAGACGAGGTTTGGGATGACAATCCTCATATGACCCAAACAGAGGTTAGGAACCTCTTGGGAGCCTTCCTATTTGAAGGGGAAGATGTATTCAAAAGCATAAGGAGTCTGAGCGGTGGGGAAAGGGCAAGGGTTGCCATATTAAAGTTAATCCTATCAAGGTCAAACCTCCTACTACTGGATGAGCCTACCAATCACCTGGATATAGATTCGAAGGAAGTTCTTGAAGATGCCCCTAAAAGAATACGAAGGACCCTATTAACCATATCGCATGATAGATATTTCCTTAACACAGTTGTCGACAGAATCCTGGTACTTAAACCAGATGGGGTGGAAGAATATTTGGGTAATTACGAATATTATCAAAATAAGAAGAAACAGGAGTCTGAAAAGAGCTACTTGGCTGATATGGAAGACCAGATAAGCAAGACGAAGACCCAGATAAGGGAAGAAAGAAGGCGGGAAAAAGAGCTTAAAAAGAATGAAAATAAGGCCAAAAACTAATAAAAGATTTAGAAGTTGAAATAGAATTAACTGAGAAACAAATCGGTGGTCTAGACCATATGCTTTGTCAAGAAGAGGTCTACACTAGTCCAGAGCGTATGAAAGAGGTCAATCAGGAAAAAAGTGACCTTGAAAAGCGTTTATCCAAATTATACGATAAATGGGAACAAATAATAGGATAAAAAGTGTTTTAAATTTATCGAAAAATGGGGTATATATATATATTATAATTGTGTAAAATGCTAGAGTTGACTCTTTTTAACAAGAATTAGCTTATGACTTTATAAAAATATAGGATACTAGGAGGACTAGAATGGGAAATAAGAATATTTCGATGGCCGTAATCAGGAGATTACCTAAGTATTATAGATATTTGGCAGACTTATTGTCAAAAGATGTGCAGAGGATATCTTCAAAAGAATTAAGTGAAATAATAGGATTTACAGCTTCTCAGATTAGACAGGACCTGAACAACTTTGGTGGTTTTGGTCAGCAAGGATATGGATATAATGTAGAGGCTCTTCACAAGGAAATAGGTAAGATACTTGGACTGGATAGGAAGTACCGTGCAATTTTGATAGGTGCTGGTAACCTGGGTCAGGCCTTAACTAACTATACTGGTTTTAGACTTGCTGGATTTGAAACAATAGCAGTCTTTGACGCTAATCCAAAGATGATAGGTCTAAAGATCAGAGATTTTGAAATAATGGATTCAGATAATGTAGAAGAGTTTGTTAGGGAGAATGATGTAGATATAGCTATAGTATGTATACCTAAAAACGGTGCCCAACTTGTAGCGGATAAACTTGTTAGGGCTGGTATAAAGGGTATTTGGAATTTTGCTCCAATAGACCTTGAAGTACCAAGTGACATTATAGTAGAGAATGTAAACTTGACAGAGAGTTTATTTACCTTTCTTACTTGATGAAGGAAAAATTTAGAAGGTTAAATTTAATTAGATATTATAATTAGAATATGTAGATATAGGATAGGGGCTAGACCTTAATCCTATATCTTATATATATTATTTTAAAAGAATAATAAGGGCTTATAGTCGAAGTTATAATATAATGGATAAAATAGTATGTAGATCGTATAATACTGGATGAAAATACATAACTACTGATAATGAAAGTAAATCATTATAGATATTCAATTCTCAATTAATATAAAATACATGGAAAGTTGATAAAAATAGGAAATAAAAACGAGTAATAACAAGGGTTATAAAGTGTTAATAAATTTTTATTTTTTAAAAATCAATTGCAAAAGACAGAGACTTTTGTTATAATAAGTCTATCGATAAAAATATAATTAATTAGGAGGAAATGAAAAATGGCATATGTAATTAAAGATTCTTGTATAGCTTGTGGTGCTTGTGCAGCTGAATGTCCAGTATCTTGTATATCTGAAGGAGATATCTACACTATAGATGCTTCAGCTTGTATCGATTGTGGATCATGTGCTGGTGTTTGTCCAGTTGATGCTCCTCAGCCAGAATAATAGCAAGAGCAAATTTAGAATTTAAGGACCCAATAAAGGTCCTATGACTACCGAATGTGGAGACACATTCGGTATTTTTAATCATTTAAGATAATTAATATAGGACAAAAATATTGTTAAAATATAAATTATTATACACTATTTAACTTACATGTGTTATAATTCTATTAGGGCAGGAAAATGTTTCTTTAGCACAGGAAAGGGATTTTCAGAATCACTTTTGTGCTTAAAATATGTTTTTCTGGAATAAATAAAAATTTAGAGTATCTTAAATTTAAGGAGGCTTACAAATGGCAAAATGTATTTGAAAATGGCACAGGCTCAGGTTAAGAATGCTTTGTGACAAGTTAGGAATGGAACCACAGGTTTATGAACTATTAAAGGAACCAAGAAGAGTTATCGAAGTTAACATTCCAGTTAAGATGGATGACGGTTCTATAAAAGGTGTTCAAGGGATATAGATCTCAGCACTGTGATGCAGTTGGACCAACTAAGGGTGGTATCAGATTCCATCCAAACGTATCTCTAGAAGAAGTTAAGGCGCTTTCTATATGGATGACATTCAAGTGCTCAGTAACTGGTATTCCTTACGGTGGTGGTAAGGGTGGTATCATAGTTGACCCATCTGAACTATCTGAAGGTGAATTAGAAAGATTATCTAGAGGATACATCGATGGTATCTATAAGTTAATCGGTGAAAAGGTTGACGTTCCAGCTCCAGACGTAAATACAAACGGTAAGATAATGTCTTGGATGGTTGACGAATATAACAAGCTAGTTGGTGTTTCTTCTATCGGTGTATTAACTGGTAAGCCAGTTGAATTCGGTGGATCTCTTGGTAGAAACGAAGCTACTGGATACGGTGTTGCTGTTACAGTAAGAGAATCTGCTAAGAAGATGGGTATAGATATGACTCATGCTAAGATAGCTGTTCAGGGATTCGGTAACGTTGGTGCTTTCACAGTTAAGAACATCCAGAAGTTAGGCGGAACAGTTGTTGCTGTGGCTGAATGGGCTAAGGAAGTTGGACCATATGCTATATACAAGGAAGATGGGCTAGACTTCCAGGCTATGTGGGATTACAGAGCTGAAAAGGGTAACCTAGTTGACTTCCCAGGTTCTAAGATGATATCTATGGACGAATTCTGGTCTGCACAGGTAGACGTTGTGGTTCCAGCTGCTCTTGAAAAACTCTATAGACGCTGCTGTAGCTGAAAAAGATCCAGGCTAAGCTTGTTTGTGAAGCTGCTAATGGTCCTACTACTCCAGAAGGTGACGAAGTTCTTAACAGAAAGGGTATCATACTTACTCCAGACATCTTAACTAATGCTGGTGGAGTTACAGTTTCTTACTTCGAATGGGTACAGAACCTATACGGATACTACTGGTCAGAAGCTGAAGTAGAAGCTAAGGAAGACGAAGCTATGGTTAAGGCTTTCGAAGCTCTATAGGGCTATAAAAGGAAGAATACGGAGTAACTATGAGAGAATCTGCTTACATGCATTCTGTAAAGAGAGTCTACTGCTATGAAGCTTAGAGGATGGTACTAAAATATAAATAATATTTAGTATATAGTAAATTTCAAAATACATATAAGGGCTAAAGATATAGTCGTTAAACAGTATATGAATTACAACTGAATAATCAAGAGTCACTGGTTTTTACTGGTGACTCTTTTTATCTCAGGAAGATATAATCATCGTAGTGTGGTATAATAAAACTGTGGAGGGAAGCTATGAAGAAGATAATAAAGATATTGTTAGGGTTGACAGTTTTATTTGCCTTGTTAATGCTGACGGTAACCTATTTTTTAAAGCCTAGTGACAGACTTAAAAATGATGATAGACTGTGGAATGTATCAGACAATGTTGATATAGACTCATATAATAGAGAGGTTTTTGGGTAATATCAGTCTGGACAAGGGCAAGCTAGTATCTGAAATAAAAATTGATGATTATAATTTCAAGAAGCTACTTAAATATGCCTTGGCCCACAATGGGAATGCAGAAATGCAGGAGGCCAGCTACACTCTAAAGGGTAAGAAAATCCTGATAAAGTACCCTTTAAAGCTAGGTCTTTGGAATACTCAGGTAGATATAGGGGCTAGCCTGTCAAATACAAGTAAAGAGCTGGTTTTTATAGTAGAGGAGGCCAAGCTGGGCAAGATCAGCCTATCAAAAAATATGATAAATAAGGTTCTAGATAGGCTAAAGGAAACAGGCTATGGAAATATGAAAATAGAGGGCAATAGGATATATGTTCAGGTGAATGCGCCCAATATTAGCATAAGGAAGGCGAGTATAGACAAGGATCTGATGAAGCTACAGGTACTGGTTAAGGCCCAGGGAATAATAAATATAGAGAGAGAAATAATAGAGACACTGGTTCAATAGAACCAATGTCTCTTTTTTAAAGCATATATAGTCATATAGCCACTAATTATATACGATATATTGACTTATTAAACAATATAATAAACTGCAATACAATAAATGATAATAAAAAGTAAAAATAATACTAGGATTAAAAGATTGATAATGATATTGATTGAAGTATTAGTGTGACTCACTTCTTCAAGAGATAAAAACTATCATAACTTATTGACATATACTACTGAATGTTTTATACTAAGATGTAGAAATAAAAGGTTTTAAGTCTTTTTCATAAGCAATTCAACGCTTTTTAATTACAGTTTGGGGAGGAGGAACTACTATGAATTTGTCCATAGCACCAATGGGAGTAGCACTGAAAATTTTAAAAATTAAAATCGAAGGAGATCAGAAAAAGCTATTAGCTAATATGGGGTTTGTTGTCGATGCCAATGTTACTGTTGTAGCTGAAAATGCGGGTAACCTTATAATTAATATTAAGGATAGTAGGGTTGCAATTGGGCCAGATTTGGCTAAGAAGATAATGGTAAGTCCTGTATAAATGTAGTTAAAAGCATAATGAGCGATACGGTAGGACTGTATGGTTCATTTTTATGCTATATTGACGATATATATTATCAATATCAACGAAAAATAAAAAGGTAGGAGGAGTATTATGACAACGCTGAGAGAAGCCATAGTAGGCAAGAACTATGTAATCAAAAAGATACATGGTGCAGGTCCTTTCAGAGAAGGATTATGGATATGGGGCTATCTAAGAATGCTGAAATTTATGTCAGGAAGGTAGCGCCACTTGGAGATCCAGTTCAGATCAGAGTAAGAGGTTATGAACTGTCATTAAGAAGAGAAGATGCAGAATGTGTCGAAGTAGAAGAAATCAACGTATAATATTTTGAGAATTGAAAGGGGAATAAAATGAGCATAACAATTGCCTTAGCGGGAAATCCCAATTGTGGTAAATCAACTTTGTTCAATGCCTTGACAGGTTCTAACCAGTATGTTGGTAACTGGCCAGGTGTAACGGTTGAAAAAAAGGGTGGTGTATATAAGAAAGGACAAAGGAAGTTAATATAACTGACTTGCCAGGTATCTATTCTTTATCACCCTATATACTTTAGAGGAAGTAGTAAGTAGAGAGTACTTAATTAATGAAAAGCCAGATGTAATCGTTGACGTTATCGATGCATCTAATATAGAAAGAAATCTTTATTTGGCAACTCAGCTATCAGAAATAGGTATACCAATGGTATTGGCCCTAAACATGATGGACGTAGTTGAAAAGAATGGTGACAAGATTGATACTGACAAGCTAAAGCCAAGAGTTTGGTTATCCTGTTGTTGAAATATCTGCCCTTAGAGGTAAGAATATAGACAAAGGTAATTGAGGTTGCTAAGCAGGTTGCTGGAAGAAAGCACGAAGTAGTTAATGTCTATGATGAAAAGCTTGAAAAGGTCCTATCAGACATAGAGGCTAGTGCAGGATGTCTAGCAAATTCTGAATACAAGAGATGGTATTCTGTTAAAGCTATTTGAGAAAGGATACAAAGGCTACAGAAAAATTGGAATTATCTTCTGTTGAAAGAAATAATATCGACGAGAATTATAGCAAGGGCTGAGGAAGACTTTGATGATGATGGTGAAGGTATCATAACAGATGCACGTTATACATATATAACAGATGTAGTTGCAAGAACAGTAAGCAAGGGAAGAGCTGGTCTTACTACAAGTGATAAGATAGACAAGTATGTAACTAGTAGACTATTGGCTATACCAATCTTTGCTGCCATGATGTTCTTGATATACTATGTGGCAGTAACTGTTGTTGGTGGTCCAGTTACAGACTGGGTAAATGATGTGTTCTTTGGTGAAATAATTGGTGGTAACGTAGGTAAGATGTTAGAGGGAGCTGGAGTGGCTCCTTGGGTAAACAGCCTAGTTGTAGACGGTATCATAGGCGGTGTTGGTGGAGTTCTTGGCTTCCTACCCATAATCGCAACACTTTACCTGTTGTATGGCTATCCTAGAGGATATAGGCTACATGTCAAGAATAGCCTTCATACTTGATAGGATCTTCCGTAAGTTTGGTCTATCTGGTAAGTCTTTTATACCTATCCTTATAGGTACAGGTTGTTCAGTACCAGGTATTATGGCTACTAGGACTATAGAAAATGACAATGATAGAAGGATGACTATAATGGTTGCATCTTTCATGCCATGTGGTGCCAAGACAGATATAATAGCCCTATTTGCAGCTTCGATATTTGCAGGCAGCAAGGGCTGGTGGTTCGCCCCAGTTTGCTACTTCTCAGGTATATTAGCCGTTATAATCTCAGGCTTGATGTTAAAGAAGACTAAGCAGTTCGCAGGAGACCCAGCACCATTCGTAATGGAGCTACCAGAATACCATATGCCTCTTGTTACAAATGTTCTAAGAACAGTATGGGATAGGGTTAAGGCCTTCATAGTAAAGGCCGGTACTGTAATCCTAGTTGCAACAGTAGTAATCTGGTTCTTAAAGAATATATCTACTAGCTTTGAATTTGTTGAGTTCTCTGACAATAGTCATTCACTCCTTGAAGCTATAGGTAGAACCCTAGCACCAATCTTTAGCCCTCTAGGCTTTGGTAACTGGGCAGCTACAGTTGCAACAGCTACAGGTCTAGTAGCCAAGGAAGTAGTAGTAGGTACATTGGGTGTTGTTGCTGGTCTAGGTGAAGTTGGCGCTGATGATGCAGGAGTAATAGGTTATGCAGCTACTATATTTACAAGTGTATCTGCCCTAAGCTTTATGTTATTTAACCAGTTATGTGTACCTTGTTTCGCAGCAGTCGGTGCTCTTAGGGAAGAAATGAATAGTGCTAAGTGGACTTGGTTCGCTATAGCCTACCAGTTGTGCTTTGCCTATGCAATAGCCCTAATGGTATATCAGTTTGGTAATGTACTAGTAATGGGTGCAGCTCCAACAGTTTGGACAGGTCTAGCAGTAGTGATTTTAGTTGCTATGATCTATGCAATGTTTAGAAAACCTAAGTTTGATAAGGTTGAAGCAAAGAGAGCCGTACCAGAAAATAACTAGTCAGGTATTTTTGAAAGGAAGTGTAGACATGGGAAATACTTCAATGGTGTCAACACTAATAGTATTGGCAGTAATAGCGATAGCAGTAGGTTTTGCTATCAAGAGAATGAGGAAAAAGGAGCTTGTGGCTGTGGTCATGAAAGTGAATGTGGCAGTTGCTGTAGTTCTTGTGGTCCTAAGGAAAAAGAAAACTAAATTGTTATGTATACTTAGACCACTTCCAGGTCTAGGTTAGGAAAATAGAAAAGATAGTGCTAAAAGAAAAATTTATTCTTGGCACTATCTTTTTATTTTGCTATTTATTGGCTAAAAATTTCGCCATTGATATAGTAGTCAATTAGCTGGTCAAATATACCAACTGGAAAAGGTCCAGTATCTACAACAGTTTTTCCTGTCTTGGGGTCCCTCTTATATACAGTAAGCGAGTAAAGCCCCAACTTCTTGTAGACAGGGTTTTGGTTTATGGTTAACATATCTATTTGATTAATCGGTATGATAAGGGTTTGAGATGAAAAGAGACCTTTTTTTATTATCAAATCCTTATCAGTCAGCCTTATCTTACGTCCTAAATACTTGTATAGGCTAGCGACTAGGGCTAAGGGCAGGCCTATTAGTCCTGTCCAGTACTTACCCAGGGGTAGGCCAATTACTACAAATATAAGGAGGAAACTGATAGTGAATAGGGGGCCATAGTATTTTAGGATACTTACTGGTTTAAGTATATAATCACTCTCATCTTCATCCAGGGTGAACTCTGGTATGACTCTCTCTATAAAGGTATTTATAGAATCATTTTCATATATAGTGAAAGAAGTCTATTTTTCATTCACTTCGTTGCCATATCCTATAGCGTCAAGGGTTAGGCACTTGTAACCAAATATTCTTGCTATAATCGACTTATGACAAGCTACAGAGGATATATTTTCTATTGGTATAGTAAAGTCTTTGAGGTTGAATAGGCCATATTCAATGTGTATATGGTCTGGATACCTCTTGACCTTAAATTGGTAAAGGGCATCTATCTTACTTGAAAAAGTCTTTATCATACCGAGGTTGGCTATGGCAATAAGGCCAGCACCTTGGTTATTAGGGCAATTATAGCTGCTACAAAGAGAACAATATTAAAAACACTAATATCCAAGAAAAAGTGGCGTATAGCATCTTTTGACATAAAAGTATATGTGGCCAGGTCTTGTTGGTTACCCCTATATTTTGGCCTTAAATCGACTTTTTTATCTCCATTTAAATCACTTTCTACAAGAGTATTCTCTTTATCACTAGGACCTTCTATTTCGATAGCAAGACTTTCATTATTTTTCAGAAGAGACTTTCTATTCTCTTATTGGGGTCCAGAACCCAGTTCTTAAATATCTGGGCATGGATAGGTATATTTTATAGTCCAGTTCTTTGGCAGTTGCCGAAGAATCTATATCTATAGTCAAAACACTCAATCCCAATATACCATATATAATTCCTGAACGAATATTTACATTAGCTATATTGGAGAAGTTGACTTCCCTGTGAACCTTACCCAAAAGCCCCTGCCTGGTATAAAATAGGGTATTTTGACCAAGGCTTATAGAGGAATTCTTCCATTCAAAAAATGACCTAAGTAGAAAAAGCATGATGACTACAAGCATTCCAGCAAACATAAGAGAAGGTATCTTGTGGTCTAAAAATATAGCCTATCATATCTCTTGTCAAGTACTTACCTAGATCAGTCCATAACTCAATAAGGCTAAGGTCACCCTCAACTATCTCTTCTATTATTGAAAAGGTAAGCCAGGTAAGAAAACCCATGATAGCAAGAAGGGGTTTTAAAAGTATTATTGGATGGTTCTTGAATTTCATACCTAGACCACCCTTTCATTAATTTTTCTTTTAGGTTTTTCAGCCAGGAGATCTGCCTGGTCTAGGGGCAAGAAGTCTATACTGGCCACACCACCACCGGTAGTTATGCTTATATCAGCCAGGTTAAACAGCTTGTTAATGGGACCTATGCTGATATCTATTTGCTGCATCCTACGAATAGGTATTACTGTGTGTTCTATAAAAAATACACCCTTTATAATATCTATACTTTCATCATTAATCCTGTATAGGTGTCTTTTATAACCCAACGTTGGCTCCAATATCAAGCATAGACCTAGATAGCCTATAATCAGGCCTCCTATGCACTTATACCAGAAAAATACTGGTTTGGGTATTGGGAATATATGTAGTATTTGCCATATAGATACTATGATGGCAAGGGCTATAACAAGGCCTATTGCAGATCCAAGTATCATACTATAGCGAGCCCTTGCCGGTATCTTATTGTAGTCATTTTTGTTTATCATAAATACTCTCCTTATTCTTTAAAGTTATGACCCTGAATTATAGGCAGGTCTAGTTTGAAGCGGGCTGCCAAGAACCTTATCAAAAAGACTGTTGATGTTCCGGCTAGCATGGCTATACTTTGACCACTTATATCCCATAGGTATATACATACGATAGCACCCAGGATAGAGGCCGATGCATATATGTGTTTGACAAAGATATAGGGCTTGTCCCCAGCCATAATATCCCTTACCAGGCCACCTCCTACACCCGTAACCACACCAACCAAGACTAGGAGGAAGAATCCGGGTGAATTTAACCTGTGATAGGCTGCATTTATACCTACAACTGTAAAGAGGCCTAGACCTATAGAGTCAGATACCAAAAGAAGGTTGTTGTAGACCAGTTTGAAACTATACTTGATGGGCCTATCACGGTATATATAGGCCACTAGAAAGACTAACAATGATGTGGCTATAGAAACCTTGGCATATATGGTATCCTGGACGCTAGAAGGGGGTATGACTCCGATTATGACATCCCTGATAATTCCACCGCCTATAGCAGTGGTCAGGCCCAAAACAATGACCCCTAGTAGGTCCATTTGCTTTTTTATAGCCAATGCTGAGCCTGATACGGCAAAGGCTATAGTTCCTAATATTTCAATTGCAAAAATTAACAAGTTATTCCTCCCTCTACTTAATCCGGAAAATCTTTATAATTACCTTATATATTAAGCCTTGTCCTAGCCAGGCATAATAAATCTACTAGCTAATACAAGGCTCTTATTTACATTATTAAATGACTAGTATTCCTATATCAAGGACATATACCTCAAGATAAAGATCCAGAAGGTAAAGGTCACTGATGATAATAGGGTGGTCATGACCACTATATTTGACATCAAGACATAGTCATTGTCCATAGCCTTGGACATTATATATCCAGACACTGCTGAAGGTGCTCCTAGCATGACCAGGATAGCTATCAGGGCTGAATCCCTAAAGCCCATATAGATAGCTATAGGAAGGACAGCCAATGGCAAGATTACCAGTTTAATAGCAGAGGCTATGGCTGATAGTTTGAATTTGGCAGTCAGGTCGCTCATCTTGAAGTCTGCCCCTATTGATATTAGCATTAGGGGGACTGCCATGGTTCCTATAGAAGTCAGACTCTTGTCCAAAATAGGTGGCAGCTTGATGCCGAGTATACAAAATGGAAAACCTATCAAGATACCCCTGATAAGAGGGTTCTTAAAGATTGATTTTAGAATCAGCCTGTACTGAATTTTTGTCTTGGAACCACTTAAAAACTTCCTTGATGAAATGGTCAAGATGACAACCGAATAGGCATTGAACAAGGGTACAGCGGCCAGTATCATCAGGGGTACCATCCCTGGCTCACCATATATATTCGTTACAAAGGGTATACCCAATATGGCAGCACTACCCCTGACAGCACCCTGGGCAAATGACCCTACCATGGTCTTGTCTTTTAGGCAAATCCTGCTTATCAGGTAAATTAAAAAAAACATGGCCGTTGTAGATACCATACAGAATATGATAAAGGTCATGTCCAGGTCCCTATGTATATCCATCTTGGCTATATCTAGAAATAGGACTACGGGCAGGGCATATCTAAATGCCATCCTGTCAGAAATCTTTGTCCATTCCTCATTTATTATACCAACCCTCATAAAAAAATCTTCCTACTAGGATTACCAGGAAGACTGGGAGAGTTGAGTTTAATGCAAAAATAAAGCTACTCAAAATAAACATCTCCTTTATATACTAAGTATACAAAAATGGTATGTAAATTACAACTATTTTAATGTGGTATTTGAGTACAGTTTTTAATAAAAATAAATACGTAAATTGCAATATCAATAAGAGTATGCAAAAACTCTGTAAATTAAAATAAGTCCTTCTATGGTAAAAATATAATTATCATAGGAGGGCTTTTTAAAATGTAGGGACGTGTCCTGTTGAGCTCGCAAAGCGTGCGAACAATAATCCACCCGCTATGCGGGTGCGCGACAGATATTATACAAAATCACCATTCCGTAGTATAATTGAATTGTTCAAGCTCAATAATACGAATAGGAAGGTGATTTTATAGCTAATAAAAGCGAACAGCTTATCTCACACAAAATGGATGTGCAAATATCATATAGTATTTACACCAAAAATACAGGCGAAAAAAATAATATACAATCAGTATAAACAAAGTATAGGGCCAAATTCTGAGACAATTATGTTCGTATAAAAGGTGTAGAAATACTAGAAGGTCATCTTATGCCAGACCATGTACATATGCTAGTAAGTATACCACCTAAAAATTAGTGTATCACAATTTATGGGTTATCTCAAAAGGAAAAAGTGCACTAATGATATTTGACAAACACGCAAACTTAAAATATAAATTTGGAAATAGGCATTTTTGGTCTGAAGGATACTATATAAGTACAGTTGGATTGAATGAAGCAACTATAAAGAAGTATATTCAAGAACAGGGAAAAACATGATATAGCCATTGATAAATTGAGTGTCAAAGAATATGAAGATCCCTTTAGGGATGGCAAGTAGTACAAATACCCTTTAAAAGGGTGGCGACGAGTCAAAGGCCGAGCTTGAACAGAGTGAAAGCCAGCGCCTTTAGACGCTGGCCGGTAACCCTGGGCTTATAGCTCTTAGTGCAAACCACCCGTTGGACGGGTGGTCATGATTGGGAAGAAGAAAAAAAGAACCAATGGATCCGGCAAGAGAAAAATATTGTAAGTGAATTAATTAAGACTTATGATATCAAAACTGCAAAAGATATTCAGGAAGCATTAAAAGATTTTACTAGGAGAAACTCTGCAAGACATGCTAGAAGCAGAAATGAATGAACATCTTGGCTATGAAAAATATACTCGAGAAGATGAATCAAGTAATTATAGGAACGGATATAAGACTAAGAAAGTCAGAAGTTCAATGGGAGAACTTGAAATTAACGTCCCTCAGGATAGAGACTCAGAGTTTGAGCCACAGATAGTGAAAAAGAGACAAAAGGATATATCAGAAATTGAGCAGAAGATAATAAACCTTTATGCATCTGGAATGAGTAATAAAACCATAATAGAGGAAATAGAAGATATATATGGATTTGAGCTATCAGAATCTCTAATATCAGATATTACCGATAAGGTAATACCAAAAGATAGAGGAATGGGAAAAATAGGCCTTTGATCCTATATATCCGGTGATATACATCGATGCTGTTCACTTCTCAGTAAAAAGATTCAGGCATAGTAAAAAAAGAGAGCTGCATATATAGTTTTAGGAATAAATAAAGATGGCTTAAAGGAAGTTCTAGGAATGTATATCGGAGATGCAGAATCATCAAAATACTGGCTTTCAATCCTCAATGAATTAAAAAAACAGGGGTCTCAAGGACATAATAATTCTTTGTGCAGATGGCTTATCAGGTATAAAAGAATCAATTAATGCAGCCTTTTCCTAATACAGAATACCAAAGATGTATAGTACATCAAGTTAGAAATACATTGAAATATGTATCCTATAAGGACAAGAAGGAATTTGCAAGTGATTTAAAGAGCATATATTTATCTAACAATGAAGAACAGGCTAGACAGAACTTAGATGCTGTGGATGAAAAATGGTCTGAAAAATATCCGAATGCAATGAAATCATGGTACGTAAATTGGGACTGCATAACACCAATATTTAAATTTTCACCTCAAACAAGGAAGGTAATTTATACAACAAATGCGATAGAAAGCTTGAATTCTCAATTTAAGAGATTAAACAGAAATAGGAGTGTATTTTCAACTAAACTATCGTTAGAAAAGGCATTGTATCTATCGATAGAGAGAATAAGCAGGAAATGGACTCACCCTATTAGAAATTGGGGAGTGATTTTCGGAGAGTTATCAATTATGTACGAAGAACGTATTGGATATTAATATGTAAAAAAACTGAAAAACGTCAGTTTTTTTCTTGACATGCAAAAAATAAATAATATTATGAAAACAGAGCAGGCTTTTTGAAAGCCAACTCTGAAGTCACTTATTATATAAATTTAAGTTGTCTCAAATTGACAAAATTGCCATAGAAGGCAAATTTACAGAAAAATTCTACACTCTCGCACAGTTTTTTTACACACCCTTATATATTCATTCTAAACTATTTACTATTATCCGCAAGATATTTATTAAAATCTGTAATTATGTAACCATCGCTATCTCTAGTTGTTGATCTAGTTGATATGTTCAATTCAAAAAGGGACTATAAATTTAGGCTGTTTATTTACAAATACGACTGCCTTTAAATATCTATTATTATTCAAATTTCCAATAAATTTAACTTTTTACATCATCTCTATTTAAATCATTTTTTTATTTATCAAATTATCAACGATATTCTTATAGTTAACCAATTCTTTATCATAAGTTTTTAAACGAAATAGCTTGTACCTTCCTTGGTTAGAATTGATTTCTAATATTTCTTCTTTTGTGAGAAGATGCTTTATACTCTCGTTTAATGGTTTTGATTCTGCATATTCCGCTCTATAAAAATTTATCTGTTATTGGTATACTCCAAATATACGCACTATGATTTAGATCCTCATATAAGTTTTTAAATTGTAATCTTTATCAATGCTTTATATCAGTATAAATCTTTATCGCATTTTTGTAATCAATTTGTTCTTTATTGTCAAGTTCCAAATTATTACCTTTAATAAATTTTTACTAATTTATTCTCATCTTCTTTTATCTGTTTTTGATTCTTTTGCTTCGGTAAATAGATCGAAATGCTTAGATTCCATATAACCATTTGCATAAGTTCCTGCAAATAATAAAACTAGCATTGAGAGTGCAATAATTTTTATTCTACTTTTTCATCTTTTTCCCTCCTATTTAGTTAGACTCACATAAAGCATACAATAATTCTTCAAGATTTTTACAACTATTATCCTGATTTATATATTCTGCGTAACTAATCCTAAACTTATTTCCATTTAACGAGAATCTGATAATATTTGAATCCTTCAAAACAATATTTACACTTGCACCACCACCTGTAAAGTCTTTAATTTCTGATTTATTATTTTGAGTAATAGAATTTAATTTAATTAAATTTACAAGAGATATCACAGAATTAATATCATCTTTTACTTTTATATGTTTTTAACAGGTGGATTTAAGGATACATATATATTATCTACATCATCGTACATTATATTGGACAAAATACTTTCTATTTTATTGGAGTTTGTACCATATGCTCGTCCATCCTTATCAAAAGTATAATCAAATCCATCTATATTCATTGTCTTATTTGTAACTAATTTACCACTGATATCTGCGTAGTATATACTCTTGAAACACTTATCCAGCCTGTAACCATAGAACCATCAGGCTTAAAACCTGTACCAGTCACCACTGATTTTTCTCCAAGCCAAGTTCACATTTGCACCATTTTCATCAAAATAGTACCATTTGTTATTATACTTCAACCAACCAATTTTCATGCTACCATCATGCGTCATATAATACCACTTATCATGATTATAGAGCCAACTACTTTTTACTTTTTACCACTATTATTTGTAAAAATACCACTTGCCATTTATTTTTGTCCATCCATGTAAATTCTTTAACTCTGTTTTTGTAGGTTATCATAGGTGATTGCGTATGTTTTATTAAAGGCAAAAACCATACTTGTAATACTAATGATTGATGATAGTATTAACGCAGAAAAATTTATTATTTTTCATAATATTACCCCTTAATAATAAATTGTATCTTCAAATGTTCCAGTACCTGTTTCTATAGTGTTCCATTAACTAAATCACTATATGAATAGTATGTGTTTGTTGTATCTTCCCATGGATCAACACAATACACTAATCTATTATTTGAATTATATCCTGAGCAAACAATAGCATGCCCCTTACCACTATTCCAACGCATTATTATTACAAAAGGTTTCAAGGAATCAACTGAACTTACTATTCTACTGAACGAAAAACGGTTCACCATATACAGAAGCTGACTTCATGTTCATAGAAGAATAATTTATAGCTCTCATTATCTCATCATTTGTTCCTCCTTCATTAATTGAAGAAGATCCTTTTATATAATTTACTATATCGTACTGATCTCTGTAATTATTGAGATTATAGGCCTCCAACAGATTCAGATGCTGCTGCCCAACACCATTTATCTCTCGCTTGTCTAACTCTCGAAACATCCAATTCTGTTATATATAGTAGAGCCTCCTTTATTGAACACATATCCATTCTTATACATAGTACCAGTTCTCATTTGTCCTTCACTACCTTCTCCATATTGATTAAAAATAGTACCAATCTCCATTAACTTTTTCCAACCAGTAACCATCCATCCGCTCTCATCAAAATAGTACCAATATCCACCTATTTTTCCCCAATCATTTTTCGTATATGTTCCATCATAGTGTTTATACCACCACTTACCATTACTTCCCTTTTATCCATTTACCTTTAGATTCTGCTCTTGTTAATATTATTTCGCTCTTATCTTAATTAATATCTGTAACTGCATAAGAATTTACTAATAAAAAGTTGTAACCAACGATAAAGACATAATAACAGCGATCAATTTCTTTACTTTCTAAAAATCTAACTTTTTCATATATATACCTCCTAAAATACTAATAATATTCATATTTTAAATAATTTATTATACCTACATATGTTATATAACAAATTTATTATAAAATATCTTTAACCTACTATTCATATGCACATTGTACTTTTCAAATCACATAAAACCCTCTATACAGTATTTATGTCAAAACAATACTATCTAAATATTTTTCACTCTATCCAATTAGCATTAAATCCTTATAAAAACAAATTTCGGTTAATAATGCAATCTTTAAAGCATTTATTACGTGGTGTTATTCAGCTTTTCTGTGTAAATATAACAGCCGGATAAGTATCATAATTTTAACCAGATATTTCTGATTATTTTTGCTTTATTATCTATAAGTATCAGTAGAACTCTTCATATCACTTATCTAAATTGATAATAGAAAAATTTATTTTTAAAAACTTTCTATACTCTACTAAATAATAAATGTCCTCTTAAAAATTAAATTTTATAAGTAGCTATTATTGCATTATAGTTATAAATCAGAGTATAAAAACATAATAATAATAATATATATTATTATATAGTTGATTATATTTTTGTCAAATTTTTATATATTAACAATGTATGGTGTAACATAAGTATATGTTTTTGTAAGGTGAATTATTAGACTACTTGCATCTAAATATGCTATATAGTTCTTCCTTATATATAAAAAGGATCGTAAATTGCAATATCAATTTGTACACTTTTTGCCACTCTTGCAAAAATATCGGCACTTGTCCTAAAATATATGTCAAGACTAGGCCTTGCCTATTCATTTTAGTCTTGAGTGCTATTTTAGGACTAGTAAACTGATATTTAAAAGAGGGCTTCTATACTTTAAGCCACATCACTCGTAGAGTATATTTTATCCATCTCTTCATCAAAGATTTCTTCAGGTGTTCTGTATCCTAGATTTTTCTAGGCTTAGCATTTATTATGTCAACAAAATACATAATCTCATCCTCACTAAAGTCATTACTTCTACCTTTTGGAATGAATTGTCTCAATATCCCATTGTGTCTTTCATTACTGCCTCTTTCAAATGAAGAGTATGGGTGACAAAAGTACATAGGTACAAGTGATTCAAGGTCACTTAGCCCTGAAAACTCTGAACCATTGTCGCTTGTTATGCTTTTAAATACTTCGGCAACTTTTGTTTTGCTTTCCATTATAAAATCTAAAAGTGCGTCATTTACTCGTTTTGATGAACTTAGAATCTATTTTGATAACTCTTATAGTATCTAGATTTTTCTCATTATCGTCAGCAAAAACATCTTGGTCTGATGTTTTCTTGCCTCATTACAGTATCTATTTCCCAATGTCCAAATTCTTTTCTGGGCTCTATATGTTTTGGTCTTTCAGATATTGATTTTCCAAACTTTCTCTTATTTATACGAATTCTTGTAGACTTTGGAATTCTTTTAAGTTTCTGAGGCAGGTCAGTGTTTTTATCTTCAAAAACCTAGTTCAACATACTTGTATAGTGTCTTTGTGCATACTGTATTTTTGAATATCTTTCTCTGACTTTGCTCTACCATAACACTCATCTAAATACCAGCATTGTTCCTTAAATGATTCATCTACAAACTTGATAAAATCCACACATTCTAATACCTTGAACTTCTTTTTGAATTTTTCTGTTTTTCATACTGTGTTTGTCCATGCATCAGGGTAGTATACTGTAACCTTGTGTCCATTTCTTATTTGTTCTACCCTGCCACGTTTAAGCTCATTGTAAATAGTAGTTCTTGATCTGTTCAAATGCCTGGCAATTGAGGATATTGAGTGTCCTAGTTCGACCATGGCGTAAATTTCTCCTCTTTCATACTCACTTAGGTGTTTAAAGTTTCTCTTTCTGTGTTAAAATTAAGTTGATTCATTGTGGTCCTCCTGTATATATTTGTGTAGTGACTATATTTTAACACAATTGATAATAATAATATCATTACCTACCAGGTTGTGGTTTTTAAATCAAGAAAAGAGGCAAGTATCTTCTATAGCAGAGACTTTTATATCTAATTCATACTAATTCTTATTTTAGTGATTACGATACTAGGCTAATTGATAAGGAGTCAAAGGTCTTCACATATTATTTTAAAAAGAGAAACTCAATTAGAGAAAGGGCTCTTAGATATGCAGGCTATACACCTAATACTCTAAAGCATATATCCAAAAATTTTAATTTTTCAACTTGTTGCCATAAACATGAACACGGCTTATGTCAGACTAAATGAAGTGTACTATGTTTATGATAAGACTAGTTCAGATTCTGACCAACCAGGTATAGCTTCTGTGGACTATGAAGTAGTTCTACATAAAAAGAAATAATAAATGGTATATTTGGTCATGCACATCACATGATCCAATAATAAATGATCTTGATAGAGAAATAAATGCTTTTTAATAGCTGGCTGGCCCATCTGACACCTTAAAAATGAGAGAGAGGCTATCTATTTATCATGAGTATGATATATATAAACTTGATAGATGTGATTTATAATAAGAATATAAAAATGTATATAATAAATTTTCGTAAATACATTTTTAACGTGTGATATATAGTGTCAAGGGTAATTAAAAGCTCTCAAAGTTATAAAGCGATGAGACAAAATTATCCTTGATGCTATATATTTTGTGGATAATTTGTGAACTGTATAGAAAACACCCTAATTTCATTGTATAATAATGCTTGAAATCTTATATAATAGGTCAGGATATGATATAATTAAGGTTTGAAAGGGAGTTGATTTTTATGGAGGTATACCTAGACAACAGCGCAACTACAAAACCCTATAATCAAGTAGTAGATGAGATGTACGGCCCTTAGGGATGATTTTGCCAACCCATCATCTGCCCACAGGAAGGGATTTTTGTTGAAAGATAAAGAAGATAAGAGAGAATATAGCAAAATACAATTGAGTTGAAGATAAATCTATAATATTTACATCAGGAGGAACAGAGGGTAATAATGCCATTATAAGAAGTGTGGCCAGACTAAACAAGAGGAGAAAACCACATAATCACCCTCATCTATAGAGCATCCAGCAGTTTTAAATACTGTGAGGTCACTTGAAGAGGAAGGCTTTGAGGTGACTATCCTAGGTGTAGATGAAACCGGTCTGGTAAATGTGGATGAATTGGAAGAGGCTATAACAGACAAGACCTGTCTGGTAAGTATAATGTATGTGAATAACGAATTGGGGTCTGTCCAACCAGTCCAGCAGATTGGCGAGATAGTATCCAGACATGACCAGGTATTTTTCCATGTGGATGCTGTCCAGGCTTATGGTAAGATAAACTTCAAGATGAAGGATATAGGGGCTGATTTTATGACTGTAAGTGGTCACAAGATTCATGGACCCAAGGGGATAGGTTTTATGTATATCAAGGACCCTAATAGGTTCAAACCCCTGTTGACAGGCGGTGGTCAAGAATTTGACCTGAGGTCTGGTACTGAAAATGTGCCGGGTATATACGGCCTAGGTAAGGCTATAGAAATCCTATTTGAAGACCTTGACAGTAAGATAGAAAAGATTAGGGGAAACAGGGACTACCATATATGAGAATTTCCCAGAAAATAGACGGAATAAAGTTAAACACCGACCTCTTGAGAGGGGCCTGTCATATATTAAATATCAGTTTTGACGGTGTAAAGGAGAAGTTCTGCTCCACTATTTGGATGACGAAGGTATCTATGTATCTCACAGGGTCTGCCTGCTCAGCCAAGAAAAAGGGAAGTCATGTCCCTAAATGCCATAGGGCTAAGTCCTGCCCAGGTGGATGGAACAATCAGGTTTAGCCTGTCAGAGGAAAAATACCAGACAAGAGATGGACTATGTAGTTGAAAAGCTATAAAGCATATAGAAATGATTAGGTTTTTGCCAAGAAAATAGGAGATAAGAAGTCTATCTTGTAGATAAGATAAAGGATACACAAGATCGGATAAGCAAGATTATTCTATGGCAAAAGTATGAGTATAAAGGAGTTAGATAGATGTATAATATTTTGATAGCCAAGTATGGTGAGATAGGTGTTAAGGGTAAGAACAGGTATATCTTTGAAAACAAAGCTATAAGAAATATTAGAATATGTTAAAGCCAATGGGCAAGTTCAACGTGATATAAAGAATATGGAAGAATATATAGATGTGGACGACAGCAACTATGAGGCAGTTATAGAAGAGGTAAGGAAGGTATTTGGTGTAGTTGGTGTTTGTCCAGCTATAAAGAGGGACCAGGACTACGACCTATTGAAGGAAACTGCCTATATGCTCAAAGAAAGGGTGGCCCAGGGGGCCAAGACCTTTAAGATAGCATCAAAGAGGGGGGACAAGTCCTTTAGGCTGACTTCCCAGGAGATGAGTATAGATATTGGAGGCTATGTATTGAGCAAGCTGAACAACCCTGATATAAGGGTTGATGTTAGAAATCCAGAAGTGACAATTACTTGTGAATACAGGAAGGAACACCTTTTGGTATATACAGATGAAGTTGCAGCTTATGGTGGTCTTCCACTTGGTACGAATGGCAAGGCTATTACCCTGCTTTCCGGTGGTATAGACAGTCCAGTTGCATCTTGGTTGGTTGCCAAGAGGGGGGTAGACATAGAGGCTGTTCACTTCCACTCCTATCCATTTACTAATGAGAGGTCTCAGGAAAAGGTAAGGGACCTGGCTAGGATCCTATCAAAGTACTGTGGTCCTATAAAGTTACATATGGTGAATATACTTGATATACAAAAGGCTATAGCTGAAAAGTGTAACGAAGAAGAGACTACTATCCTATCCAGGAGGTTTATGATGAGGATAGCAGAGGAAATAGGAAAATCAAGATATTGTGACGCCTTGATTACAGGCGAAAGTATAGGCCAGGTTGCATCCCAGACTATGCAGGGTATAGTTTGTACAAATGCTGCTGTATCCCTACCTATATTTAGGCCACTGATTGCCATGGACAAGGTTGATATTATAAAGTTGGCAGAAGAGATAGGAACATATGATACATCAATAATACCAGAAACTGATTGTTGTGCCTTGTTTTCACCTAAGAAGCCAGTGACTAAGCCTAGACTAGAGCGCATAGAAAAGTCAGAATCCAAGTTAGATGTAGAGGGTTTGATAAAGGCGGCAGTAGAGGCTTCTGTAATGGAGGTTATAGAATATGGAGAACACGCTTAATATAAATACTAATATAGAAGAAAATATCAGTAGTGGCATGAATGGTGCTGACACTGAAAAGAATAAGAATGACATCAAGACCAATGTAGAAAAAATTGCCCTGATATTCGAGGGTGGAGGTATGAGGGCTGCATTTTCCTGTGGCATCTCCAATACCCTTTTAGAAAATGGTATATATTTTGACTATGTTGTTGGTTTATCTGCAGGATCTAGTATGACTGTAAACTATATAGCCAGGGATAAGGTGAGGACTAAGAGGTCTTTCGTTGAATTGGCAGCAGACCCAAACTTTGGTGGTTGGAAGACCTTCCTACAGGGCAAGGGTTTTTTTAATTCAGAGTATATATATGAACATACATCTGGACCAGGCCAGGCCCTACCATTAGATTTTGACTTTTTTATGGCCAATCCAACTAGGTTTAGGATAATTGCCTATGATATGGCAGCGGATGGGCCAAGGATATTTACCAATGCTGATATAAAGAAATTGCCAGACCTGATGAAAATAGTAAGGGCATCTTCATCCCTGCCAATTTTTATGAAAGCTACCGAGTTTGAGGGGAAAGTATACTACGATGGAGGAGTCTTGGGTGGCATACCACTTGATGTTGCTATTAGCGAAGGTTATGAAAAATTCTTTATAGTTAGGACCCAAGAAAGGTCATATAGGAAAAAGCCGGTCAAGCATCCTAGATTGATGGAGGCATATTTCAGGAAGAATCCTGCCATGGCCAAAAGAATCATAGATAGGCCACAAGTATATAATGATATATGTGACCGGATAGATATGCTAGAAGCCCAGGGAAAGGCCTATGTAGTATATCCTGAAGATATGAAGATATCAAATAGGAGAAGAATGTAGATATTCTTGAAGGTCTTTATAGGCAGGGTCTAGAGATAGGCAAAAGAGACCTGGAAAAGTGGAAAAATTTATAAATAATATTTTAAAAATAAGCATAGGAGTTTTGTATGACCCTCTTTACTGGACAAAAAGTTTAGTAAGGAGGGTTATTTATTATAATCGTAATTCCTTCTATATAAAAATGCTATGAAGTGCTAATAATTAAAAATAAACATCTATCGCAATATATATTGATAATAGATAGCAGATATGCTAAAAATAATAGGAAAGTTTTGATTTAAATAGGTTAAAAGAAGATATAATGGGAGGAATTTGGTATGAAAATTAAGCAGACTAAGTCCATTGGTATAGCTTTAGCAATGGCAGTAGTTGTTGGTGGTATTACGCCAGGCGTATATGCAGACACAACAACTAACAAAACAGAAGTAGAAAGAATCGGGGAGCGGATAGAACAGAAACTTCCCTAAAAGTATTGGAAAAATTAGGTGGAGTAAAGAAGACATACCTGGTAAATGGTTACCAGTTTTCAGATGCTCTTTCAATTGCCCCAGTAGCAGCGGCGAACAATGAGGGTATTGTGCTGGCAACCAAGGGCAGCGTAGATGCTAGTCTTTCAAAGCAGGGTATAAATGAAGTTACATTGGTTGGTGGAGAAAACTCTATATCTTCAAGTGTAGAAAAGAGCCTGGCTTCTAAGTTCAAGACTAAGAGAATAGCTGGAACAGACAGGTATAAGACTTCGAGATGATTGTAGAATCAACAGGTAAAAAGAAGTTGGTGTTGCTACAGGTAAGGACTTCCCCGGATGCTCTATCTTCAGGAGCATTTCTTGCTAAGAAGAACCTACCTCTTCTATTGGTAAATGGAAAGACTCAGACAAGTCTACCTCAGGGACTAAAAGGGCCTATATACTTTTGGTGGCAAGTCAAGTGTTGCAAATGACTTCGGTAAGAGAATAGCGGGTGCCAATAGGTATGAAACTTCTGAAAAGATAGTAGAAGAATTCGGAAAGAGCGATGTTGTAGTATTGGCATCAGGAACAAACTTTGCAGATGCATTGGCAGCGGCTCCTCTAGCTAAGAAGATGAATGCCCCAATAGTTCTAGTAAAGAAGGATTCACTTAGTAGAAAATGCAAAAAGCTTGTTAAAGAAGCTAAGAAGGTATATGTAATTGGTGGAGAAAACACAATTTCAAACAAGTTAGTTGATGAAATCAGGGTAAAGACTCTGGAAATAATACAGCCTCTTCTGGTTCAGGCTCAAGCTCTGGTGGTGGAAAGTAGTGACCATCAGTAAATAAGGTTGAAGTTAAAGAAATTAAGATACTAGGTGAAGGTGTTAATGAGGCTGACAGTGCCTACAATTCCAGTATATATGCAGGCAAGTCACTTAAATTAACTACTGAAGTATATGATGTTAAGTCACAGAAGTTAGCCGGTAAAAGACGCCGAGTTGAAATCCATAAATTGGTGACTTCCCTATGGGAGTAGAAGTTAAGAAGGGTGATGACGGCTCAATAACACTTGAAGCAGATAGAAACTTGAGTAAAGATGCTACAGTAAAGGTAGAATTAAAGTCTACAAAGAACCCAAAATGTTAAGGCAGAGATAACAGTTACTATTAAACAATTAAAAACTCCTAATGTGGGTATTGGATTCACTGGATATTTAAAAACAACTGATAATGATTGGTTTAAAGAAGTTAAGAATGATAAGGCTACAGTAACATATACAAAGGGTTCTGAAAACTAGATTTAAAACGTGATCAGAGCGCAGATGCCTATGGTAATAAAAATTATGTATACTATACAAATGAAGGGTTTGAGAAAAGTGTCAAGTTTGCAGTGGAAGACCCAGCTATAGGAGATATTTATAGGATAAAAGTTGACGGATATAAGACTGTAAAACTAGTAAGTAGAACTTCAGGTTATTCTCCTAGTTTTGATAAGGCAGAAATAGAATAAAATAGAAATAAAACAGATATTTAAAGAGGGTACATATGAAAAAGATTATTTCGATAATAATGTCACTTGTTCTAATCTTGTCAGCAGTAGGACTAGCAAAAACCCTCAGCTGACGAAAAGGCATCGCTAGATATTAGAATAGTTACTGTAGCAGATACAGTATCATACTTGGTAGTAGATGCGTCAAAGTATGAATCAGGTGTAAGGGAAGTCTACCTTGATGGGGGAAAGAAGGATTTCTCAAAAGTCGATGTTGAACAGAGAATTGTTAAGAGAGAATTCGATGGTTCTCACTCAAAAATCAAAGTAGTATTAAATAACAATAAGGTTATTGAAGAAAATATTTCTAATATCTACAAGAGGTTTCCTTACAAGTATACAGGTTCAGGTCAAGATTCTACTCCAGACGTAGTACTTGGACATGCCACAATGGCCGTTTGGGACTACCATAATGTAGCCAAGGGTGCAGATGGAAAAGAGTTGACCTATCCTACAAGAACTACATTTGATGTAGACTACACTACAAAAAAGTCTGTAGATACTACGACTACAGCTACACCAAATGAATCACAGGGGTCAAATTCAGTCATGAGTGGACTTCATTCTTTAAGTACGACGAAAATGTTGAACTAGAATATACTTATTCAAATAAGGACCAGAGGGCCAAGTTTAATGCTACAAGGAAGATATATCTTTCTGATAATGGTACAAAAAGAAACTTTATGCTGTTAAAGCTATAGATGGTGATAAGGCCAAATTAAAGATTTATGCAAATGATGCAACTTCAAGTCTTAAAAAGGGTGAAAATGAATTAATCATTGAGTATAAGGACAAGACATCTGATAATATAAAAATAGTCTATGATGACAAGAAGCCATCAAATTCAGGATCACAGTCTAATAATCCTCATCACTGGCAATCCAAACCCAACTGAAAAGGCTGACTCGAGAGTATTTGACTCACAAGAGAGACCTAGTATTCAAGTATAACTTGAGTAATAGCGAAGAAAAGAATAAGTACGACCACTTAACAAAGATAAGCAAGCTTTATACACAGCCGAGCTCAGAAGCACAGCTTAGGATAAGAAAGTCTTCTACATCTGATGGTACTGGTTATGTGACTATTTCATATAACTCTTCAAGACCAATCCAGAGAAATGGAAAGCACCTACTAAAGTTCTACTATGATAATAAGTCTTCTGAAACTGAGACTATTTACATAAAGGATAAGGCTCCAGAAGTAATACTGACAGCAGATTCTGGTGAATATAGCAGGAAAGTTCATCATATTTAACCTAAAGGGATTCTCATATATATTCCAGCAGGATACAGGTATCCAGACAGTCTATCTAAATGGCCAAAAGCTTACTAGAAAAAGGGTAGTAAATCCAGATGAAAACTATGAAGACCTAAAGGCTAAGGGTGAAGATGAGCAGAAAATGAAGCAGAAAACCCTTGGCATGTAGTAGTGAGACATTTAGGATAAAAATGACGGTATAAAGCACCTTAAGAGGGGTGTAAATTACCTAACTGTCCAGTATGATGGTTACCATGATAGTAACTTCAAGTTTGTCCTAAATGCAAATCCTAATGAGAAAAAGCCAGAAGATGTCCCTAAAAAAAGAAGTGCAAGAAGTGTTTCTGCTAGAGCTGATGTAATAACATCTGCTACAGGAGGCGGAACATCTAAGCCTTCAGTTGGAGGAGATGGTGGTGGCAGTGTAACTGTACCAGCCAAAATAGCCTTCAAGTTTGATATGGTTGCCAACGCCTTTTATACTAGAAAAGTTATCATATGATGTAGCTAGTGCAAAGAAGATTGGAGATACTTGGGAAGGTACATCAAAAGAAATAGCCTTGATGAACGGTACTATAAACAGGAGAATTGTTTGGGATAGGTACCTTACATATATTCAGAATAACAGGCTAAATAATGGTGTATACAAGACTTTTGCTGAATATTACAATGATAATTCCGCATACTTGTCTCAGAATGGATACAATACATTTAAGTATATATTTGGAAGTGGATTAGGAGCTCCAATATACAATATGAGGGTGTATGAGAATTCTGATGAAACATCAAATCCTGAAAAATCTACTAATGTAAATATAGAAGTAAGGTTTAGGGCTGAAGGATATGCTGACAGGGTGATGAATGTGAAATGATGAAGCCAGCTTTGATATTCAGGACTTCAACGCACCAGCAATTACAAGTGTAGATATAATAAAGCCGAATAAAGAGAAGATAAGAGTTGATATCAATGAGTGTAGCTATTATAAGTCTCTAGGCATGTTATCAATAAAGGCTAATCACTTCACTGAGGCTGGAGAATATACAGCAATATTCCATTTTGATGGAGCAAATGATACAGAGCTAGTCTTTCACTGTTGAACAGTAGATAGATTATATACCCATCTAATAATACATAATTATATAAAGATAATAAACAATATCTATTTTTCCTCCTTGGTGCTAGCATCAAGGAGGATTTTTATATGTTCGGATAAATATGTTCGGACAAATGGCTCTCTGTCAACAACGTTGGTGATAATTTAAATCAATAAAATCTATTAAATTATGGCAGCATCCATAGCAAACTGATAACTATGGATGTTGCCCTTTTGTATTTTATACCTTTCCATTAGCATTATCCTTGCCTTTAAAATTCCTAAAAACTCCTATATCCGTAGGATACTCTTTTAATTACCTTTATCTTGTTGTTTTTACCTCCACCATGGCATTCGTATAGTCATATTTCAGTGAATTTACCACATACTCTAAGCTTTTTAAGGCTTTTTATACTCTTCCTAAAAACACATTGGTATTTCATCAGTCCTAGTATTTAGAATGTCTTCAAGCATAGCCACATCATTATTAGATATACTTATTAGGAAGTTTTGATAAAAATCATAGGCTTCTTTTTAAGTTGGGAAATTTTTCCAACATGTAGTCTAATATGTCAACTGAACTAGTCATATTTTTAAAGTGTATATTCTTGTAAAAATATATACTGTTTAATTCCCAGTTCTTTGTAAGTGGTATTTTTCCAGTATCTCTTCAGTATTTTTATACTCTAGAGCTCGTAGTAAGCTTTTTTTCATCTCGTTTATTCTTAACTTGTTTAACTCCCCTTGTCAAGAGCTGTACTATGTGGAATTTATCCACTACGATGTTTGCATTTGGAAAACCTTCTGGCAAGATCAATATATGGCTTATACATGTCTGTAGTCACATATTCTACCCTTTTTTCTAACCTTCAGGGATAGGAATTAAAATACTCAAAGAGGTATCTTTTGCCTCCTATCCACCAGGATATCAAAAATATGACCGCCTTCTAAATCAGTTAAATTTACACTCATAGACGCATCAACTGTATTTACTGACTTGAATTCGTCTATTGATAGAATCCTAGGAAGATAATTTTTCTTCTCCTATCTTCAGTTAAACGGAGTATCCTGGCAACACTACTAGGAGATACACAGTGTTCTCTTGCAATTAAGTCCATTGACTTAGTCTCACATAGGTTTAAAACTATTGACCTTTTTAACATCATTCGATATGAAGCACCCCCTATCTACGATAGGCGTTTTTGGCCATAAAGGATGACTCACAATGCTTACAGAAAAACCTCTGCTTTTTAACCATTAATATCATTGGGTTTGTATTGACCCTATTAAAAAGTATTTTTACAGTCTGGCTTCCATTTTTTAGTTATGTCATAATTTTCATTGACTATACCACACTTAGGGCAGCAAGTCGGCCCATATGAAAGCTTTCTAGGGACTGTATATTCTATCCCCTTGATATTTTTCTTTTTTTGTTCCCTAAAATTACTAAATTGTTATCGTTAATTCTAAGATTTCTGTTATACTAGCATTAGAACACATATCATTTCTCCTTGTTTTTTTATTTTTTGATTTAAAATTATACATGAGATTTGATGTGTGTCTATGTAAAGTTTAGCGTTGGGAGAGAATTTTTCCTCACCAACGCTAAATATTATACTAACCGGATAAATAGGTTTATAATTTGAATGAAATTTTTAAGTGTAAAGGAGAACTATAGGATATATAAGACCTTTTTATATAAAAACAATTGATTTTCTTTCATTAGATGTATAATAACAAGAATGTGTACAAAGTATGTACAAGGAAAGGAAAAATATATGGAAATAACAAAATTCAATGAATTACAAGTAAGTGAAGAAATAAAGAGAGCTATAGAGGATTTGGGTTACGAAGAGCCATCTCCAATCCAGGCCCAGGCCATACCACATGTATGATAGAGGGTCATGATGTAATAGGACAGGCCCAGACTGGGACAGGAAAGACTGCATCTTTTAGTATACCAATCCTAGAAAATATTGATAAAGACAATAGAAAGTTACAGGCAATAGTATTGTGTCCAACCAGGGAGTTGGCAATACAGGTCTCTGAGGAGGTCAGGAAGCTTGCCAAATATATGCAGGGTATACGTACCCTACCAATATATGGTGGACAGCCTATAGACAGGCAAATAAAGGCCCTGAAGGGTGGTGTACAGGTCGTAATAGGTACACCTGGACGTGTAATTGACCATATAAATAGAAAGACATTAAAGCTAGACCAGGTAAAGATGGTTGTCTTGGACGAAGCAGATGAAATGTTAGATATGGGCTTTAGGGAGGATATAGAAACTATCCTATCTAATGTGCCTGAAGAAAGGCAGACAGCCCTATTTTCAGCTACTATGCCTAAGGCTATTTTAGAATTAACTAAGAAGTACCAGAAGGACCCTGTCCATATCAAGGTTGTAAGAAAGACCCTTACAGTTTCAAATATCAAGCAGTACTATATAGAAACAAGGAAGTCCAATAAGCTTGAAGTTTTGACTAGACTTCTTGATGTATACAACCCAAAGCTAACAGTGGTATTTACTAATACTAAAAAGGGGGCAGATGAACTAGTATCAAGCCTACAGGCCAGGGGTTATGGGGCTGATTCGCTACACGGTGACCTAAAGCAGGTTCAAAGAGACATAGTTATGGACAAGTTCAGGGCTGGAACTATAGATATACTTGTGGCAACTGATGTGGCTGCCAGGGGTATAGACATAGATGATGTAGAGTGTGTAATCAACTACGAGCTACCTCAGGATGATGAGTACTATGTACACAGGATAGGTAGGACTGGTAGGGCCGGTAGAGAAGGTATAGCTTTTTCCTTTGCTTTTGGTAGGGAAATGAGGAAGTTAAAAGATATAGAAAGATATACCAAGTCAAAGATAGTAAAGCATGACATACCGTCTGTAAATGATGTAGAGGAAAAGAAGGTTAGTCAATTTTTCCAAGGTGTAAAGGAAACCCTAGAGGAAGGAAATATAGCCAAGCATGTACAATGGATAGAGGACTTCTGCAATGAGGAAGATTACTCTATGATAGATATTTGTGCGGCTATCCTAAAAAATAGCATGGGCGATGAAGAAATGCAGGAAATAGTCGAAGAAGCACCAAGATCTAGGGATAGGCACAGATTGAACCAATCGGATGTAACTAGATTATTCCTAAATGTAGGTAAGAACCAGAGGATCTTGGCCAAGGATATCTTGAGGGGCCATAGCTGGTGAAACAGGTGTCAGGAGTAAATTTATAGGAAACATAGATGTATATGATAAATATACATTTGTAGATGTAGACAAGAACAAGGCCAGAGAGATTATAGAAAAAAATGAAAAAAACAGGAAGATAAAAGGGCAATAAACTCAATATAGAAAGGGCGAATAGAAATAATCGCTCAAGAAGAAAAAAAGTAATTAGATATTACTAAAAGGAGTCATAAAAATGTGACTCCCTTTTACTTATATATATTTTTAAATTAGATATTTTACCCCATACCTGTCAAACTATGGCTGACTTGGTGTTGTCCCCTGGTTGCTGGCCGGGTGTTGTCCCTGGTTGCTGAGGACTAGGCTGAGGACTTTGTGGCGTCCTAGGAGTAGTTTGGCCACCTCCAGGACTAGGTTGTCTAGTTGAAGGTGTCTTTTTCTTTGGTGTCTGTATTGCAGCATAGCTGTACCTATCAGGTGCTGTACCATTTATAAAGGCTGCTAATACCATAGGATGCAGACCTCCATCTATAGCATTTATAGTAGTCATATACACATTATCAGGTTTAGTAAAGGTCTTATATTCTAGGTTCTGGTGAATCCTATTCATTATCTTTGCCCACAACCTTGATGATGTCATTGCAGCACCACCCTCGATACGACGTCTCTGCATAATTGTTCCGTCTTCATTCTTGACCCCGGCATCATCACCTATATAAGTTGCCCCTACATAGTATGGCGTATAGCCGACAAACCAAGTATCAAGATAGTTGTTGGAAGACCCTGTCTTACCAGCTACCGGTATACCAGAACTTAGGGCTGCATTGTTACCAATACCTTCTTTGATAACGGCTGTTAGCATATCAGTTACAACATAGGCCACATCAGGATCTACAACCTTATGTGTCTTAGGCGTATTCTTGATGATTAATTCACCGTTATATGTAGTTATTGTGGTGAATACTTCTGGCTCGATGTAGACACCATTATTGGCTAGGGTACCAAAGGCTGCTGCCATTTGTAGAGGCGATATACCCTTAGTCAAACCACCCAATACCAATGAGTTGAAGTGACGGTCACTACGTTGCATACCGGCCTTTTTCTCTTCCTTGAAGTCAAGGATAGAAGTAATACCGAAGTTTCTCAAGTAGTCCATCATAACATCTATGGCATCATCATATGTTGGTCCCTAGTAATTCACCTGTCTTGTAAGCGATTGTATTAGATGATAGTGCCAAGGCATGTCTCAAACTCATAGAACCATAACCGTTAGTAGTTGTTTCTGGGTTGTCTGCCCTGTTTTCCTTAAACCTATAGCCACCCCTTGTGTCTGACATTAGGGTAGACTGGGTAACCTTCTGAGTGTCTATAGCAGGTGTATAGACTGATAGAGGCTTGATAGTAGAACCTGGCTGGTAAGGTGTGATGGCCCTGTTAAGAGTCTTCCTTGCCTTGATGTTTCTACCACCTATTAGGCCCTTGATATTACCAGTCTTGTAGTCTATAACTACACTTGCTGACTGAGGTTCACTCAGACCATTAGCTGCTCACAGTATCGTTAGGGAAGTTTTGAATTAATTGCATATTCAGCTTCGATTGACTTTTGTATCTTAGGATCTATAGTTGAATTAACTATCAAACCACCATTGTAATACATGTTTCTAGCTTCTTCTTCAGTTTTACCCTGTTCCATTAGGGCGTCTATTACATCATATTCTATTAAACTCTCTACAGAGTTTGCTATTTTTTCGTTTGAATCAGGGAACTGGATGTTGATTTTTTCATTGATTGCAGCCACATACTGCTTTTCAGTTATTACTCCTAGTTCCTTCATCTTGCTAAGCACGACTTCCTGTCTAGTCTTAGCATCAGGATTGTTTATTGCCTTTCTGACAAGTAGGTCACCACTCTTCAACTGCTTATAGGTATCCTGGTCTACTAGGTCCCACTCATAAAGTTTTTCATACATAGATTTTTCAGTTGAATTTGCCCCTTCTAGTCCCTCTGTTGGAAGGAAGAATAAAAGTTTATGGTCTAGGTCTGACTTGGATTCATCCCCAGTTATTCTTGCTGATGAATATAGGGGCATACTTAGATGGGTTCCTAGTTACACCAGCCAACATGGCTGCCTCTGCCAAAGTAAGGTCCTTTGAATGCTTGTTAAAGTATCCCATGGCACTGGCTTCAGCACCAGATAAGCTCTTACCAACGAAGTAGTTGTTTAGGTATGTTTCCAAAATCTTGTCCTTGTTGACTGACTTACTCATTTCAAGTGCATAGTAGATATCCTTAATTTTACGGCTCATAGTCTGGTCACTACTAGTTAGGAGTATCTTTGATACCTGCATAGGTATTGTACTACCACCCTGTTTTTTACCAACAAGAGTCTTAACAACAGAACGTCCTAGCCCCCAATAGTCTACACCACTGTGAGAGTAGAAACGCTCATCCTCTATGGATATTATAGCCTTTCTAAGATAAGGCGACATGTCACTTAGAGGGATAGGTGTCTTCTTGTACTGGGAAGGTGCTGTAGACATAGTTTCACCATTAGAATACTTGATAGTAGTAGTCTGGTGGGTCAACTTGTCAAGCAAGGCTTCATTGACTGGCTTTACATCCTTTAGAGATGCGAATACAAAACCGAGTACAAGAGCCGATGCGATTATGAAGAAGGCTATTACACCACCTATAATCTTTCTTTCTCCTTGACCTCATCTTTCTCTTAAGTGTTTTTGAATTATTACTCTTAGAAATATTCTTTTTATTATTGTCATTTGCATTTGCAGAGTTTTTATTGCTATTTCTGTTTCTAGTTCCTGACTTAGACCCTGGACTCACAGCCCTGGTTTTTGTCTGAGGATTACTAGAGGTAGAAGACCTTCTGGAATTTGATGAGCTGGTCTTACTTTTTCTTCTATCCGAGCTGCCATTCGACTTTGAACGTTCTGATGGTAACATTAAATCAGAATTATTCGAAGATGGTCTACGATTAGAAGACTTGCTAGATTGACCAGCAGGTTTCCTTCTTATCTTGTTATCTTCAGGATTTTTCTTTTTTCATGTATACATTAACCTCCTTACTATCTAATAATTATACTGTAAATATGTGCATTTTACAACATTTTTGCTTGAATAAATCACGAATTAATAATATTATATAGTAGTGAATCATGATATAATAGGCTAATAATAAAACAATATTACAGTGATAAAATTTACAATAAAATTATAAAGATTAGGAGGATTAGATGTTAGTTGTAGAAAATGTTAGTCATGGCTTTGGGGCCAGGACTATTTTAGAAGATGTATCTTTTAGGATTAGAAAGGAGAACATATAGCCCTGGTAGGTCCAAATGGAGAAGGAAAGTCTAGTTTTTTAAATATAATAACAATGAGACAAATGCCAGATGCAGGGGATATAAAGTGGTCAAACAGGGTTACAGTTGGATACCTTGACCAGCATACTGTCCTGGAAAAGGGCAAGACAATCAGGGAAATCCTAAGGGATGCCTTCAAGCATATGTTTGACCTGGAAAAGGAAATGCTAGAAATATATGACAAGATGGGTGAGGCCAGTGATGAGGAAATGAGCAAGTATCTTGAAGATACTGCTGAAATACAGACCATGTTGGAGCATAGTGGTTTTTATACCATAGATGCCAAGATACAGGAAGTTGCCAACGGTTTGGGCTTGGGTGACTTAGGCCTGGACAAGGATGTTACAGACCTGTCTGGAGGCCAGAGGACAAAGGTCCTATTGACAAAACTACTTCTGGAAAATCCAACTATATTAGTTTTGGATGAGCCTACCAACTTCCTAGATGAAGAACACATTACCTGGTTGACTAGGGTACCTAGAGGAATATGAAAATGCATTTGTACTGGTATCTCATGATATCGACTTTATCAACAATACATGTAATGTTATCTACCACCTGGAAAATGGGGAAATTAAATAGGTATAAGGGTAATTTGCATGAATTTGAAAGGCTAAATGAAATTAAGAAGCGTCAGGAAGAACAGGCCTACGAAAAGCAGGTTGAAGAGAGAAAGATTGGAAGACTTTATGGCTAGGAACAAGGCCAGGGTTGCTACCAGGGGCATGGCGAATTCCAGACAAAAGCAACTAGACAAGATGGAGATTCTTGAAAGACCGAAGGAAAAAATCAAGCCTACCTTTGCCTTTAGAAACGCCCGTACATCAGGTAAGTTGGTATTTGAGACCAGCGACTTGGTTTTGGGCTATGATGAGCCACTAACTAAGCCACTTAATTTCAGGCTAGAAAGGGGTAAGAAGATAGCCCTAAAGGGAATGAATGGCAAGGTAAGTCTACCCTATTGAAGACTCTACTAGGTATAGTAAAGCCATTTGGAGGAGACTTGAGATTGGGTGACTACTTGGAAGTTGGATATTTCGAGCAGGAATCTTCACATGAAAATACAAATACGGCCATGGATGAAATCTGGAATGAATATCCAGGTATGGACAACATAGAAGTTAGGCGTGCCCTGGCCAAGTGTGGTTTGACAAATGACCATATTACCAGCCAGATGAGGGTCCTATCAGGAGGAGAGGCAGCCAAGGTAAGGTTGTGTAAGATTATGTTAAAAGATATTAACTTCCTGGTTTTGGACGAGCCTACCAACCACCTGGATGTAGATGCAGGATGAGTTGAAAAAGGCTATAAAGGAGTTTAGGGGGACTGTTTTACTGGTAAGTCATGAGCCTGAATTCTACAACGATTTAGTAGATGAAGTATGGAATATAGAGGACTTTACTACCAAGTTGGTATAGTTTGAAAATTACTTCAGATACTGGGGCAGTGATTGTAATGGTTGGAGTTTATACGGCCAATGTTAGGTTTAAACAAACTCATATAAGAATTGCATACATATAAATTTATAGAAATAAGGCTGGTGCGTAGATACTACACCAGCCCCTATTATTTATGATAATTTTCGTTCAATTATTATTTATTCAACTCTAGTATTATTTATTCAACTTCAGTTCCCATTCGTCAAAACCAAGATTCGTCCAACTTAGATAGCATTTCAGCATACTTACTTTTCGTTGGCAACCTGCTTTTTCGGCCTTCTTCTTGTAGTTATTTACTGTAGCAGTACTCTTGTTGACCGGCTGGATAGTACCTGTACCGGCAACACAACCACCAGGGCAAGCCATACCTTCTAGCAGGTAGCCATTTCTCTTACCAGCCTTAGCTAGCATTAGCATATTTCTACATTCCTTTAGACCATCAGCCTGGTCGATAGGTATTTCTCTGTTTGGATCAATCTTCTTGACTACATCCACAACAGCGTTGGCAACACCACCAGATACTGCAAAACCTCTACCGGCTCCAGTACCAAAGCTCATATTATTTGCTGGCTCCATTTCTTCAAGGACTATATTCTTGGCTTCAAACATACCCATTACTTCTTCAAATGTAAGTACATAGTCAACATGACTCTTTACTGTTTTTCTAGTTGCCTCTAATTTCTTAGAAACACATGGTCCTATAAATACAACCTTAGAATCCTTGTATCTCTGCTTGATGAAACGAGCAGTGAATACCATTGGTGTCATGGCCATTGATATGTTGTCAGCAAACTCTGGGAAAAGTTTCTTGGCCATAACAGACCATGATGGACAACATGATGTAGCCATAAAGTCTAGTTTTTCAGGTACATTCTTCATGTAGTCTTCTGCTTCTTCTATAGTACAAAGGTCAGCACCTATGGCAACTTCAACAACATCGAAGAAACCTAATTCTAGTAGGGCAGCCTTTAATTTTTCTGGTGTAACCTTAGGTCCAAACTGGCCAGCAAAGGCAGGTGCTATTTCAGCTATAACCCTAGAACCTGACTTAATTTCGTTTATTAACTGGAAGATCTGAGACTTATCAGCTATGGCACCAAATGGACAGGATGAAATACATACACCACAAGATACACACTTGTCGTAGTCTATTGATGCACGACCGTACTTGTCTGATTCAATGGCATCCATACCACAAGCCCTGGCACAAGGTCTTTCCAACTTAGCTATTGCATCATATGGACAGACAGCCTTACACCTACCACACTTGATACATAGGTCCTGATCAATGAAAGACTTGCCGTTTACCATTGATACAGCCTTTTTTGGACATACTTCTACGCAAGGTCTTGCTAAACATCCCCTGCAGATATCAGTAGTTTTATATACATTGTCTGGACATGAATTACACGCAAACTTGATTATGTTGACAAATGGTGGCTTGTAGATAGTATTTGTAAGAGACTTCTCATCTATACCGGCTGGTATAGGAGCATGCTCAGAAATACGTCTAAGCGGAAGACCCATTGCCAAACGAATTCTTTCACCTACGATAGCCCTTTCTAAAAAAATACTTTCTCTATGCGAAGCGATTTCACCGGGTACTATCTTGTACGGAATTTCTTCTAATGTGTTGTAATTTGGACTATCCTCATAGGCAAATCTTGCCACTTCTGTGAAGACGTCACGACGAACTTTTGCAATAGCAGTAAAGATACTTTTAAGCTCATTGTATACCTCCATATAAAAATAAACTAATAATAAATTCTCTAAAAATTCTTGTATTCGTATAAAGTATAACACAGAAATACCTCTAAATAAACAAGAATATTAATATATTTAAACAATTATAAAAATAACTAATTTTTTTCAACATATTATATAAGAATAAAAGCATGAAAAAGTTAATTATTAGAGAAAAATATCCATAAAACAAATGTTAAAGTTTCTTTAAATTAGTAAATCTAGCAAAAATTGATGAAAAAATTACAAAAAGTATTCATTATAGATTTAAATTTTTAAATTAAAATGAGAAAATACACCTAAATACTAGGCTTTTATGCTAGTAAAAATAAGAATTGTCTAAATATTCGAAGAAAAATCAAATATCACTTAAGACGAATTATTTACAAAAAGCCCCTAAATTTTCTTGAAAAATGGTCTAATATGCTATAATCTACTTATTATATAGAAATTATATATTATGCCTTGAAGAAGAGGAGCAAACAGGCCTATTTTACAGAGAGAAAATCATTGGTGGAAGGTTTTTTTAAAGATGGTGTGTTGAAGGTAGCTTCTGAGCATATTGCATGAAGTCTAGTTGTCTAATAGATAATTATATGTTAGTGTAGTACGGTTGACCCCGTTATAGGTTTTGAGTGCCGGCTATTAGCCGGAATTAAGGTGGTAACGCGAGCTTTCGTCCTTTTGTGGATGGAAGCTTTTTTTGTAAGAAAATAAATTAAGGAGGTTTAAGAATGGATAAGAATTTAGCTAAAAATTACAATCCCAAGGATTTTGAAGACAGAATATACAAAGAGTGGCAGGGACAAGGGTCTTTTTAAGTCAAAGATTGACAAGACTAAAAAGTCCTTCTCTATAGTAATGCCACCACCAAATATCACTGGTCAGCTACATATGGGGCATGCCCTTGACGATACCCTACAGGATATCCTGACTAGGTGGAAGAGGATGGATGGTTATGAGGCCCTATGGATACCGGGTACTGACCATGCCTCTATAGCTACTGAGGTAAAGGTAGTAGACAAGATCAAAAAGGAAACTGGCAAGTCTAAGTATGAGATAGGTAGGGAAGAATTCCTTGAACATGCCTGGGCCTGGAAGGAAGAATTTGGTGGTAAGATAGTAAACCAGGTAAAAAAACTAGGGGCATCATGTGACTGGGACCTAGAAAGATTTACAATGGATGAAGGCTGCAACAAGGCCGTTACTAAGTTTTTTGTAAAGTTATACGAGGAAGGTCATATTTACAGGGGTAACAGGATTATAAACTGGTGTCCAGACTGTAAGACAACCCTATCCGATGCAGAGGTAGAACATGAGGACCAGGAGGGTAACTTCTGGCACATCAAGTACCCTATCAAGGATAGTGAAGAGTATTTGGAAATAGCCACTACAAGACCTGAGACCCTATTAGGAGACTCTGGTGTGGCAGTACACCCTGAAGACGAAAGGTACAGCCACCTGGTTGGTAAGTTCGCCATATTACCATTGGTTGGCAGGGAATTGCCTATAGTTGCCGATGAATATGTAGACAAGGAATTTGGTACAGGTGCTGTAAAGATGACACCAGCCCATGACCCTAATGACTTCGAGGTTGGTCAGAGACACCAGCTTGAAGAGATAAATGTAATGAACGATGATGCTACAATGAATAACCTAGCAGGTAAGTATGCTGGTATGGACAGGTATGAATGCAGGAAGGCCTTGGTAGTTGACCTAAAAGAAGCTGGCTACCTGATCAAGGTAGAAAAACATGACCATGCAGTAGGTACTTGCTACAGGTGTCATACAACTGTAGAGCCAAGACTATCATTACAGTGGTTTGTAAAGATGGATGAATTGGCCAAGCCAGCTATAGATATATTAAAGAAGGGTGAATTAAAGTTTGTTCCAGACAAGTTTGACAAGACCTACCTACAGTGGCTAGAAAACATCAGGGACTGGTGCGTATCCAGGCAGTTGTGGTGGGGTCACCAGATACCAGCCTACTATTGCCAGGATTGTGGTCATATAATGGTTTCCGAAGAAACGCCACATGAATGCCATAAGTGTAAGTCAAGCAATATAAAGCAGGATGAAGATGTCCTAGATACATGGTTCTCATCAGGTTTATGGCCTTTTGAAACTATGGGATGGCCAGACCAGACTGACATGTTGGACTACTACTATCCAACTAGCGTATTGGTTACAGGCTATGATATTATCTTCTTCTGGGTGGTTAGGATGGCATTTTCTGCTATGTTCTGCATGAATGAAAAAGCCATTTGAACATGTCTTGATACACGGGCTGGTTAGGATTCAGAGGGTGGAAGATGTCCAAGTCCCTAGGTAATGGTATAGACCCACTTGAAATAATAGACCAGTATGGTGCAGATGCCTTGAGGTTTACCCTTACAACAGGCAACTCACCAGGTAACGATATGAGATTCTATATGGAAAGGGTTGAATTTGCCCGTAACTTCAACAATAAGCTATGGAATGCATCCAGGTTTGTCTTTATGAACTTAGAAGATGAAAGCCTACTGGACAACTTGACTCGTGAGTCAGTTGAAGAAAAGCTGACCCTAGCTGACAAGTGGATTATTTCCAGGGCCAACAGGCTAGTAAAAGAAGTTAACTACAATATGGACCAGTTTGACCTGGGATATGGCCCTACAGAAGGCCTATGATTTTTACATGGTCAGAATACTGTGACTGGTATATAGAAATCGTCAAGCCAAGACTATATGGTGATGATAGAGAGGCCAAGAGGGCAGCTCTATACACATTAACATATGTACTAGAAAAGATATTGAAGCTATTACATCCATTTATTCCATTTATAACAGAGGAAATATATTCATATCTACCAACAGTAGAAGGATATATTATCACTGCTGAATATCCTCATTACAAGGAGGCTGATGATATGCTAGCTGAAGAAGAAAAAATGAACCTGATCATGGATGGTATTAGGAATGTTAGAAATGTAAGGGCAGAGATGAATGTACCACCTTCAAAGAAGGCCAAGATAATTATTATACCTACAGATGACAAGAGACCAGCCATGGAAGATGGCAAGGAATACTTCAAGTCATTGGCATCGGCATCAGATGTAGAAATCCAGGACAACAAGGATGGTATACCAGAGGATGCAGTATCCGTAGTAATAGACGGGGTAGAGCTATTTATACCACTAGATGAATTGGTAGACTTTGAAAAGGAAAAAGAGAGACTGAATAAGGAAAGAGACAAGGCCCTAGCTGAAATAAAGAGGGTAGAAGGCAAGCTGAATAACCCTGGCTTTGTCAATAAGGCACCAGCAAAATTGGTTGAAGAAGAAAAGGCTAAGAAGGAAAAGTTTGAAGAAATCCTTAAAACTATTGAAGAAAGACTGGCCAAGTTCTAATAAGCTGATATTCTAAGTCCTAATTGGATGATTTATAGAAAAATATATAAGAGTATACAAAAAGATGCACTTAGGAAAAGAGCCATAAGTGCATCTTTTTACTAGAGAGATATTTAAGGAAAAATCCTAGTCATATTATATGTGAATTATATTAAATTGAGGCCAAATTAACCCTAACATGATTTTTCAAGCTTTTAGAGGTTCGATGTATTCATCTCCCTTATAAGCCCTCATGTTTCCACCTGATATTTCATCTATTAAGGCAACCTTGCCGTCTACCATACCGAATTCGAACTTGATATCGTATAATTCTAGGTCCTTCTTAGCTAGCTCAGCCTTTACAACCTCACCTATTTCTAGGGCAAGCTTTTACTAGCTCTTCATATTCAGCTTCTGTCATGATATTTAATATGGCAAGAGCGTCCTTAGTGATTAGTGGATCGTTTCTATCGTCATCCTTTAAAGTTACTTCAACGTATGGAGGATTACAGTTCCAGATTCTATATATTCACCATATCTTCTGATGAATGATCCTACTGCCCTGTAACGAACAATTACTTTCACCCCTGCCCAAATACCTTGGCCTTTCTGACTACAGCTTCGTTCTTGTCAACATCAGCAGATACGAAGTGAGTATTTAGTCCCATAGCATTTAGTTTTTCATAGAAGAACTTAGTCATAGCAACAGCTGAACGACCAGCCCCTTCTATCTGTAGGCCTACTTGGTTTTCGCCTGGATCAAAAACACCGTCTTTACCAGTTACATCGTCTTTAAACTTTAACAAGACGTTCTTATCGTCAATTTCAAATACATCCTTTGTCTTACCAGTATAAATCTTATTCATTTTTAAACCTCCTATGAATAGAACCATAAAAATAATATAGTAAATGTATCGATATACGCACTTATTATAAGTTTTGCAAAAATAGTTCGCTTTTTCTATGGACTTATTATCTCACAATGGAACTCAATAGTCAATGGGAATTTCTTCAAAAATTGAACTTTTTAGATTTATATGTAGAAAGCTTTGGGAGATATAAAAAAGACTGAGATTGGGAGAAATCTGTTATATGTTGGTATTCAGCCGGTTTCTCTTATCTCAGTCTTAAAGTTATTATTTCTTTTTATATGACTACTTTAAAGCAGCAAGTAGCTTTTTAGTGTATTCCCAAACTCTTCCAACAGATGATATATACATATGTTCTTTTGGTGTATGGGCATCGAATATACTTGGTCCATAACTTATCATGTCAGTATCAGGCAAGATACCCTTTAATAGTCCACACTCTAGGCCCGCATGGATAGATGTAATATGAGGTTCTTTTCCGTACATATCTACATATATCTTTTCAGCTATATCCCTAAGTGGAGAAACAGCTTCATACTGCCATGCTGGATATGCAGAGTATTCTCTTGCTACTGCACCCATTCTGTTGGCTATAATAGTTACCACGTTTAGGATTTCTCTTAGTGAGCTAGATGATGCAGAACGAACTGAAGCAGTAAGTACCAGCTTACCATCCTCTTCTAGGATTACGGCATTGTTTAGGGATGTCTGAACTAGGCCTTCTATATCCTTGCTCATGTACTGGACTCCATCTGGTAGGGCCATAACCATGTCTATTACTGAATCGCTAAGGTCCTTAGTATATACCTGGTCAGCAGTAGCTTCTGTGATATTTATTGTTAGACCTGGATCCTCAACCCTGTATTCTTCCTTTAGGTCAGCTATTAGGGCATCTAGGCCTTCCTTCAATGAATCAAACTTGTCTGTAGCAAATACAACTTCAGCATTTCCTGGAACTGCATTGTGCTTGATACCACCATCAAATGATGCAAGTCTAACATCAGCCTTTACCAGGTAAAGAAGTCTAGCGGCTAGCTTGATAGCATTAGCCCTCTGCTTGTCTATTTCAACACCAGAGTGACCACCCTTTAAGCCAGATATAGATAGCTTGTAGGCCTTGCTTGAATTTGCTTCTCTTGCTATGTCAAAACTAAGGTCTATATTTGATCCACCTGAACAACTAACCAAGAATTCACCTTCTACTTCTGTATCCAGGTTTAGTAGACGAGTACCTGTTAGGTGGTCAGCTGTTAGGGCCATGGCACCATCCATACCAGTTTCTTCGTTAGTAGTTACCAATAGTTCTAGTGGAGGATGAGGGATATCATCGGCATCCAATATAGCTAGACCATAGGCAACTGCTATTCCGTCGTCTCCACCTAGAGTAGTGTTGTTGGCTCTAAGCACGTCACCTTCGACTATCATTTCTATAGGATCAGTGTCAAAGTTGTGGTTGGAATCATCAGTCTTTACGCATACCATGTCCATATGTCCCTGGACAATTAGGGGCTCAGAGTTTTTCATAACCTGGTGTACCAGGCTTCTTTATAATTACGTTAAGGATTTCATCCTGGTAAACTTCAAGGTTTCTATCCTTGGCAAACTGTACTAAAAAATCACTTACTTCTTTTTCGTTTCCAGAACTTCTAGGGTGCTGGTTGATTTCGTAAAACCATCTAAACACTTCTTTTGGTTCCAAATTACTTAAGTTATTCATAAATTAAACCTCCTAAATTGTTTAAAATTTTTATAAACTTTCCTATAATTATAATAACGCATTTGCTAGGATTTATCAAGAAAATGTAAATTAATCAACCCTAAAAATGCCTTTTCAAAAAGACCTTATAATAAGGATCTGCATTACTTTAATAAGATTTAAGGAGGGGGTATTTTACATAAATTAGATTATGAGGTAAAATTATAGGATATATAGAAAAAAAGTTAAAAATGATTTAGAAAGGAGAATTTGGCTTGAATTTATATTTAGGTCAACAATTTATAGATGAACTATAGTGAAGCATTAGAATTTATACATGGGGTGGAGAAGTTCGAATGGTCCTGGGCCTGGATTCCATAAGAAACCTCTTAGACAGGTTGGGTAGACCCCAAGATAGGTTGAAATTTATCCATATATCAGGAACCAATGGCAAGGGGTCAACTGCTACCTTCATATCAAATATATTAATAGAAGCTGGCTACAGTGTAGGCCTGTATACATCACCATTTTTAGAAGTTTTCAACGAAAGGATTAGATTAAACGGTCACAATATCGGTGACCAAGACCTGGCAGACAGTGTTGAATTGGTCAAGGCAGCCTGCCAAAAAGATGGTATCAGGAGGTCTGGCCCATCCGACTGAATTTTGAATTAGTGACCGCTACTGCCTTTGTCTACTATGCAGGCAAGGGGGTAGATTATGTAGTCTTGGAGGTTGGACTGGGTGGCAGGTATGATGCTACCAATATTATCGACAAGTCTCTTGTAAGTGCAATAGCATCAATCAGTCTTGACCATACCAAGGTATTGGGGGATACAATCGACAAGTTAGCCTATGAAAAGGCCGGAATTATAAAGAAAAATGGTAAGGTAATCATGTATGAACAGGGACCAGAAGCTACTGAAGTTGTAGAAAAAGTCTGCAAGGAAGAAGGGCAGACCTGATTATATCGAGAAACTCAGGTATAGAAATCAAAAATCTAACTTAAATAACCAGGTATTTGATGCCCTAGACTATCTAGGGAATAAGTATGAAGACCTTAAAATAAGGATGATAGGCAGGCACCAGACGAAAAATGCCCTTTTGGCCTTGAATATAGCAGCCTACCTTATGGAAAATAGATTGGCAGACAAGCTAAGCAGGGAGGCCATATATTCAGGCCTTCTAAAGTCCAAGTGGCCGGGTAGGATGGAAATTCTTATGGATAGTCCCCTATTTATGATAGATGGGGCCCACAATCTGGATGGAGCCCAGTCCCTGGTCGGAGAAATAGATAGGCTACTAGGAGATGAATGGGACAAGACCCTGGTTCTAGGACTGTTGGCTGACAAGGATGTAGATGGTATAGTCAAACTCCTGGTACCTAGGTTTGATAGGGTAATAGTTACCCTGCCTAATAACCCAAGGGCAATGGCTGTAGAAGAACTGGCCTATAGGGTAGGGATGTACTGTCAGGATATCATATGTATAGAAGATATAGACCAGGCTGTAGATTATTCCTTTGACCTGGTAGATAGGTTGACTAGGGATGAAAAGGCCAGAATGCATGAAACAGAAAAAAGGTCTAAGAAATCCAAGTCCAGGCAAAAGAAAGTCACTAATGAAAAGCCTAAGAAAAAGGCCATTATTGGGGCTGGATCCCTATTTTTGGTTGGAGATATAAGGAGTCATGTTAATAGGTCTATCTCAGACCGGTAATAAGGTTAAACAAGTAAGACAAGATATTTTTTAAAAATATTAGAAAACCTATTGACTATGACATTAGGGTAATAGTTTATACTCTTCATTGTTAGGAGGTGCGAAAAATGTATTTGATTAAGAAAGTTAGTGAGATTAGTGGTGTATCGGTGCGCACTTTACATCATTATGACAAAATCGGCTTGTTGTCTCCAAAAAGAATAAAAATGGATACAGATATTATTCTGAAGATGATATATCCTTTTTACAAATGATATTATACTATAAGTATTTGGGATTTTTCTCTAGGACAGATAAAAAGAATTGATAAGACAAGAAGATGAAGAGATATTATATCATCTAAGAAAACAACTAACTTTAATGCAAAAATGAAAAGCAAAGACTCCTGACACTAATAGACACATTAGAAAAAGACTATTGAGTCTAAGGAAAGGAGAGTCACTATGTCAGTGAAAGAAAAATTCAAGGATTTACATACCAGGATAATGAAAAAGTATAAAAAGGCCGCAGTTGATATGTATGGTAAAGAAGTTATTGATCAAGCTATCGAAAAACAAAAAGGGAAAAAGAAGAAGAAATTACCGATGGTTTTAATCAAATATTCTTTGCTTTTTTTCTGATAACCTATCAAAGGGACTAAGTTCTACATCCAAAGAAAATATAGTTTTGGCAGAAAAACTGCATAAACATCTTTGCGAATATGCTTTTTGATTGTAAGATAGGTGTATTTTTCAAGTATTGGTTATGGATATGTTCAAAATATAGAATTTAAAAATAACCTGGATAAATTTGGAGATGGAATGGCCCAGTATGTATGTGATGCGATTCAAGAGTATGTAAAAGAAAAACAAAAGTAAAAAGAAAAAAACAAAAGGGGATAGTATTTATGCTTGTGGGTCAAATATAAAAATCTTATGAGCATAACATAGTAATAAAAATTAAATAAAATAAATTTTTTCATCTGTTGCATCTGCAACAGATTTTTGACCCGATACTATAATGAGTACATAAGTTAAATAAAAAAGTGAAACACAAAACACAAATAATAAGACCCCAATATCCTAGAGGGCAAAATCAAAAAAGGGTATGTTAAAAATCAAAAAAATTGTTGGAATGAAAAGGAGATATTAATATGAAAGAAATAAACATGTTTTTTGTTATCAATGTCAGGAAACAGCAGGTTGCACAGGCTGTACAGTAAAGGGAGTCTGTGGAAAGACACCGGAAGTTGCCAGAATCCAGGACCTTCTAGTATATGTAACTAAGGGTATATCAGAAGTAACTACAAAGCTAAGAGCAGAAGGTAAGACTATCAGCAAGGAAGACAACCATCTGATTACTCTTAACCTATTCACAACTATAACAAATGCTAACTTTGACTTTGATGTATTCGTACAGAGAATTTACAATACTCTAGATGCAAAGAAGAGATTAATAGCCCAGTTGGATGATGCATCAAGCCTAAGTCCAGTAGCTCTTTGGGATGAAAGAGATGTAAATGTTATGGATGAAAAGGCAAGGACAGTAGGTGTTTTAGCTACTGAAAATGAAGATATAAGGTCTTTAAGAGAACTTACAATATATGGTCTAAAGGGACTATCAGCATATTCAAAGCATGCCAACATGCTAGACTATGATAGTGAAGAGGTAGATGCTTTCTTACAGGAAGCCCTATACAAGACTACTCAGGCCCTAAGTGTAGATGAGTTAATAGCCTTGGTATTGGCAACTGGTGAAGCTGGTGTTAAGGGAATGGCCCTACTAGACTCAGCTAATACTGGTACATTCGGTAACCCAGAAATCACAGAGGTTAACCTTGGGGTTAGGAATAATCCGGCTATCTTGATTTCAGGTCACGACCTATCAGACTTAAAGGAATTGCTAGAACAGACAAAGGGAACAGGTGTAGATGTTTATACACATTCAGAAATGCTACCAGCTAACTACTATCCAGAATTAAAGAAGTATGACAATCTAGTAGGTAATTACGGTAATGCATGGTGGAAGCAGAAGGAAGAATTTGATAGCTTCAATGGGCCTATCCTGATGACAACTAACTGTATAGTGCCACCAAAGGATTCATACAAGGATAGGATATATACAACAGGTTCAGCAGGTTTCCCAGGATGTAAGCATATACCAGGTGAAGCAGGTTCAACTAAAGACTTTACAGAAATTATAGAACATGCTAAGAAGTGTGCTAGCCCAACTCAGATTGAAGAGGGAACAATAGTTGGTGGATTCGCCCCACAACCAGGTCCTAGCCCTGGCTGATCAGATTGTCGAAGCAGTAAAGACAGGAGCAATCAAGAAGTTCGTAGTAATGGCCGGATGTGACGGAAGACAGAAGGGTAGAAACTACTATACAGACTTTGCCAAGGCCCTTCCAAAAGAGGCAGTAATCCTAACAGCAGGATGTGCCAAGTACAAGTACAACAAGTTAAACCTTGGAGATATAAACGGTATACCAAGAGTCCTAGACGCTGGTCAGTGTAATGACTCTTACTCACTAGCAGTAATAGCTATGAAGTTACAGGAAGTGTTTGGTCTGGAAGATATCAACGACCTACCACTAGTATTCAATATAGCTTGGTATGAGCAGAAGGCAGTAATAGTCCTATTAGCACTATTATTCCTAGGGGTAAAGAACATCCATCTTGGACCAACTCTACCAGCCTTCCTATCACCAAATGTAGCTAAAGTATTGGTTGAGAACTTTGGCATAGCCGGTATAGGTACAGTAGAAGATGATATAGAACTATTCTTCAGCTAAAAATAATATAAAAACTTCACTATAGATAGTAAAATAGGGTCGGTCTGGCAGTTGCCTAGCTGGCCCTTTTTATTGATATAGTCTATCAAATGTGTTAAATTTATAGCTATATTCTATAAAAAGTAAAAATATTTGCTACTAGTTTAACAGACTTTGTTAAAATATTTATTAAAAATAATGAGAAGAGTATATGAAATAAATAAAAATAAGAATAAAATCTTGTAATTTAAGGTATTTTTTTATATTTACAGGCTTATTATATGGCAAACCCAATAGGCAAAATAATAATATATTTGAGAATTTTGTAAAAATTTCTATAAATTTTCAAAAAGTATATGAAAAATTTATCAAATGCGTTATAATATAGACAAAGTTTAATTAAGGAAATATTAATTTTTACAGGTTAAAGTAGTAAAAAAATAATAAGAAAAATAGAGGATATGGGTGAGGATTATGACAGATATTAGAGAAAATTTTAAAAAAAGCATATACGAGAATGCTGCAACAGGAAAAGTTCGTTCAGGCAGTAATCAGCCCTATCAGAAGATGAGGGCCTAGACCTAGACTTGGCCAGGCAGGTTGATGAAAGATATGGCTGCCTGGAAATAGGGAGATCCAGACGATATGGCCAACAAGTATGCAGGCGATGACAAGTGGATGGATAATAGTTTGAGTATAATAGAAAACAGGTTTGCCTATGTTATCAAGGCAGTTGTTGACTATGATGAGGGTCAGATAATAAACCTAAAAGAGAGATTTTATGGCCTAGGTCAGGAATATATGCCTGAGTATGAGGGTCTACCAATCAGACATATATATAATGTAATCAGAGACCTCCTATTAGATGGTGGAAGGACTGAAGAATTAAACGAAGTTATCAGCGAAGAATTTGATGAAATCATATGGAAGAGGACTAGACCATCTACTTGCAAGTATTGGGCATATTTAGATGTAGACTTCAACAAGTACTACCTACCACTTAGACAGCAGTTTATAGATGGGTTGACTGAAAAGACTGACGTAGAATTTAAGAAACTAGACGAGTCAGTATGTGTCTTGGCCAGGAGGATGTAAGAAAGGCCAGGAACAAATAAATGAAAAAAATATAAGTTAAGAAAGCCAATGTTAATAAGATAAGATATAATAAAAACGGAGACGGTATCCTCAAAAAGAGGGCCTATCTCCGTTTTTTTATTTAGGCTATGTCACAACAAACAGTTGATAAATAGCCATTTTTATAGGGGAGTATCAGAACTCCCCTACAAACTGTTATTTGCAGTTATCTATACTCATTTGGAATTTCGATATGAAGTGTCTCACACAATAACTTCACATCATGTGCATCATTTTCATCAAACTCGTATCCCAGATGGAACATTACTTGACTATATGGTTCAATACAGGAAACCTCTATTTCCTCAATTCTTCCTTTACCCGAAAAAGTTTCTACCGGAAAACAATCCCCATCATAAAGAATTTCACCTTCGTCCGTATATTCAAAACAATGCAAATCAATAATTCTGTTTTTCAAATCTTCCCATACAGTATGGTTCAATGTTGTATATTCCATCTTAATCTCATAAAAGCCATTAGCTTTCATTATTTCTATAAAGTTCTGATAATCGTTCTTTTCTACAAAAATGTCAATATCATTATGGGCTCTTGACTGATATCCAAGAAGAGCATCTACACCCCATCCACCATCAAGAAAGACTTTAATCTCCGCATCTATTGCAAATTGAAGAATCTGTTTTACATCTGTTATATTGACCATCTTATCATCTCCACAAATTCTAATTAGGCGACCAGAGGAACTGCTGGTCTGTTTGATAAATCTCTGCATTTAGCAGTTTTCAATGTTGCCAAAACAAAAGTTAAGAAGATGTTCCTTTTCTCCATGTCGCTTTCTTTGGCGTAATTTACAAGGTTATTCCACACAAGATAGTTGTTCAGATACTTGGTAGAAACACCGTTAAAGCCACGCATAAACCTCTTTAGCTGGCTATGGTAGCTATTGATATGTTGGATATTATAAATGCCTTTCTTGGCTTTGCCAGTCTTTAACTGCACAAGGTCAATGCCATTGGCATTTGTAAATCTCACATAGGAGTTCATCTTGTCCGTAACAAGAGTGGAATTGGTCTTAATCCTACCATCATAAATATGATGTAAATCTCTTGTAGAAACTCTACCAGTATTCGTAATCTTGGAGATAGACAAGCCATTCCTATTAACCGCACAAGGAACACATACCTTTTCTTGGGACAAGCCTCTGATATGTGTAGAATGACCACGCTTATGAGCCTTGCGTGGCATAGCAAATGTCTTACTCTTGCTATGATTGCCCTTGTACGAGATGGCGAAAAAAGTTTCGTCAGCCTCAATAATGCCGTCAAGGGTAACATCGTCTGCCATATTCTGAAGTGCATCCAAAATCTTGTGTCTCCAAAGGAATGCGGTGTTTCTGTGAATCCCACAAGCAACAGCAGTCTTACGAATGGATAAGCCATTCATCATACAATCAATGTACTGCTCCCACACGGACAAGTCTTTTCTTGTACCAGACACAATGGAGTTCGTAGCAATCACGAAGGACTTGCCACAATCCTTGCATACATATCGCTGTGTGCCATCTTTACGATGACCATTGCGAACCACATGGATACAGCCACAAAGAGGGCATACACGACCATTTGCAAAAGCGTTCCTTTGCTACGAAATCTTCAATATTCAAAGACTTTACAAAGGCAGGACTTAAAAGCATTGTTTTAAGGCTTTCCTGCTCTGCGACAGTCAACTTACCGATAATATCTAATGCGTCTTTGATAGTAGGCATATCCAATTACCTCCTTCGGTGGTACTGTTTCTTACTATTATTATACGCTATTTCTCGTCAAAAATCAACCATTTGTTGTGACAGAGCCTTTTATTTATATTATTTGTTAAAAAGAAATTTCTAATAAATTTTTAATCATATTATTCCCAAAAAAGTATAGCGAGGGCCAACATTAGTATCAGTTATGTGGTCTAAGGCCTTGCCAACAATAGCACATCCACTGACTAGACACTTTTCCAAGAAAGGCATATCCCTAAGTGGGGTCCTAGTGCTGATATCGAAAGAGGCAACCTGGTTGCCCTTGTCGTCTGTATATATAAGGTTGGCCAGGGCTGGTCATTATCTGCAAAAATATCGACAGAGTTGTATTTTATAGTCTTTTTTAGTTTTTCTGTGTCCTTTTGTATCAGGTAAAGGTCCTTGTTTGCAACAAGGTCAAACTTTATAAAAGGTATACCATTTATTACGGGCCTATCTATGGTAGTATTTTTCTTGTATAGATACTTGGTCTTGTAATGGTTGTTGATATAGACTAGGGTATTGTAGGATGCTAGCTTACGATTTTCCTTGCTGGAAGCTCCTAGGGAAACTCCTATTAACCTATTTGCACTATCATTACCATTGCCCTTATCAATCTTCATCGAGTAGGCCAGGCAGTAACCCGCTGCACCTGTAAAGCCAGTCTTAAGTCCGTCTACATTGGCGATTAGGGGTAAAAGAGGGTTTGTATTTTCCTCATTTATTGCCTTTTTTGGATTGACATAGGAAGACATATTTGTTATAGCAGTCAACTGGTTAGGATACTTATCATAAAGATACTTGGATAAGACTAGGACATCCCTGGCACTTGTCTTATTCTCAACCCCCACAGGCTTGCCACCTACATTTATACTGGTAGGTAGGCCATTAGGGTTGTAGAAAACAGTATTTTCCATGCCTATTTCCTTGGCCTTGGCGTTCATATCTTCTACAAACTTGCTATAGGTAGTAGAGACATGGTGGCTGATTGCTAGGGCAGCATCATTGGCTGACACTATCATCATACCCTTCATCAATTCCTCCAGACTGATTTGTTCACCTGCTGTTAACTTTATATTAGTACCCACCCTGTTGACATCGGATGGTAGTATAGTAACTATATCCTTATAGTCTACCTTCTTTTGGGAGATGGCATCAAATGTCAATAGTAGGGTCATCATCTTTGTTAGGCTGGCCATGGGCACTACCTGGTCGGCATTTTTTTCATATACAATCCTATTAGTATCTGTATCGCTTACTATGGCAGAACGTGAATATGAATCACTAAACCTCTGTTCAGCACCGGCCCTTGCCTGCATCAAAAGGGGGAGGCAAAGCCCTATTGCTAAAACTTTATATGCTTTTTTTCTATAATTTACCATTTCTTAAATTGCTCCTGTAACTATATTAGAAGACCCTGTATCAAAGGATCTTCTTTTAATCAAACAAGATAATTATAGCACAGTTTGAGATAAAATACGGACAATTTCTATATTTATTTATAAATATATTTGTAGTTATATATTTGCAAAAATTTATAGCTTTTTAGTATTATAGATAAAAGTATGGTAGAATAGTAGTTGATAATCGGATATAAAAATATGTGATATAGGAGGTAGGTATGTTAGATAACAGTACAGATGATTTAATCTTAGAAAAACTGATCGTATTATATACGCTTAATAGCATGGATGAAGACCTGACAGATTCCCAGTTGACAGAAATAATATTGGGGACAGGTGTTATAAACTACTTTGTATTGCTGGCACTCTTACCAAAGATGATGGATGCAAAGTTTATAACAACTTATGAGAAGAATAATACAAAGTTAAATGCCCTTACCCAGAGTGGGCTAGAAGTATTGGTTTACTTCCAAAACAGGATACCGGAATTTTTTTGTAAAGAAGATAGATGACTATATAAGGGATAATAAGGAGGAGTTACTATCTACGCAGATAAAAAAACAAACCCACTACAGCCTGCAGGGGGATTCTTCTTACCTGGTCAACCTGGTAATCATAAAGGGTCGCCAAAATGTCATGAATGTTAACGTAAATGTCGATACAGAGGAAGAGGCCAAGGCCATGTGTGACAAGTGGAATAAGGACTATGAAAATAAGTATAATCAGATAATAGATATAATAAATTCATAGTGGAGGTTTAATAAGTCGGACATATAAAAAGCTAGGAGGTTCAAATCAGTGAACAGCCTAGCTTTTTAATGGACTATATATTTTATCTAATATTGTATTGAAATTTTCAGGATTATAGATGGGTTACTGGATTTCAATATACTTCTTGTACTTGTTATAGTCTATTTCATCCAGGGATAAGGTCACACTGATACCAGTATCCAGGTATTCAAAAGCTTCTATGGCATACTTGTCACTAAGGCTACTAAAGATGTTGCCCTGGTCATATGGTAGTAGGAGTTTTACCCTGTAGGAGTCCTTGTCCAGGGCCTTTTGAATCATATCCATCAACTTGTCCATATTTATGTTTTTCTTGGCAGACAGGTAGACCATGTCCTCCTGGTTTCTTGGATAGATATCCAGGTCTAGTTTGTCAATCTTATTGTATACAGTAATAGTATACTTATCATCAGCCTTTAGGTCCTTTAAAACACTCTCCGTAGTGGATTTTTGTATATCAGAGCTGGTATTTGTAGCGTCTATAACATGAAGGATAAGGTCAGCATAGGTTACTTCTTCAAGGGTTGCCTTGAAGGCATCGACTAGGTCATGGGGTAGTTTACTGACAAAACCAACCGTATCTACTACTAAAAACTCTTTCTTATTCGGAAGCAGGGCCTTTCTTAGGGTTACATCAAGGGTGGCAAAGAGCATGTCCTTTGACAAATACTTCCTTGTCCTTTTCATAGTCGGGATGGGTCTTGATTATCTCATTTAGGAGGGTAGACTTGCCGGCATTCGTATAGCCTACAAGGGCAACAATTGGCACCTTATTCTTGCTTCTCTGAGCCCTTTGTATATCTCTTATTTTTACTACTTCCTTAAGTTCTTTCCTGATATTGGCAGCCCTGTTGAGGATATGCCTCTTGTCCTTCTCCAACTTCTGTTCACCAGGACCCCTAGTACCAATACCTGCACCAGTCCTGGACATCTGACCACCCATACCGTAAAGCCTTGGTAACCTGTACTTTAATTGGGCAAGTTCGACCTGGAGTTTACCCTCACGACTAAGGGCACGCTGGGCGAATATATCCAGTATCAGGGTAGTCCTGTCAATTATCTTCTTACCTACAATATCCTCGATGTTTCTTATTTGGGCTCCGGATAGCTCATCATTAAAGACCACCATGCTGGCATTCAGGCTATCCGCATAGGCCTTTATTTCCTCAATCTTACCAGACCCCATATAGGTAGCAGCATCTATACTTGACCTATTTTGTATTGGGTCTCCCACCACTTCGGCACCGGCAGCCTGGACTAATTCTTTTAGCTCCAACATGGAGTCTTCAATATCGATATCATCAGGCTTTTTTATCAGGCTAGTTAGGTTAAGACCAACACAAAGAGCCTTTTTCTTTTTAAATTTACTATGTCTTCATTGTTTATATTTAAATCATTCATAGTTTTCCTGAGGAATACACCTCCTTGATATAGTTTATTTTTCTAGGTTTTTATTCGATTATATCACACTATGGGAATAAAAACATACTTAGAACCATGCAATATATAAATTTATTCAAAAATTCACATTAAATTCATATTAAAAAAATTCTAATAATATATTAGTTTATAATAAAAACCTAATAATATTTTTTGGCAGGGATAAAAAGTAATCATATACGAAAATTTGTCAGAAAAAACTAAATTTATATAAAAAAATTTTTTAAAGTTAGAGGATAGGAAATCGTTACTCCTGAAAGATAATAGTATTTAAAATTACAGGAAAAATATAATAATAGGACGTAAATATAAGGTTTGATAGATTTACTACAATTAGTGACTTTAAAAATAAGTTTTTTTATACAAATTTCATATAAAAAAATATACAATAGAGTATGTAATTAGATGTAATTATTTAAAAAAACGAAAAAAATATGGATGGAGGTTTAATAATATGTCTAGTATTTTAGCATTAAACAAAATTATAGGTGATTTTTGTATGGGGTTGGCCTATGCTAATAATGCTACTAGGAACGGGCCTATTCTTAGGAATCAGGACTAAATTCGTAGTAGTAAGGAAGTTTGGCTATGTATTGAAGAATACCCTATTGAAGATGTTCGACAAAAATTCTGGTGGAGAGGGAGAAATTTCGGCCTTTCAGGCAGTATCTACAGCCCTGGCAGCCACAGTAGGTACAGGTAATATAGCAGGTGTTGCCCTAGCCATTGCAGTAGGTGGTCCAGGAGCAGTATTTTGGATGTGGCTATCAGCTGTACTGGGTATGTCTACCAAGTTTGCAGAAGTAATTTTGGCAGTAACATACAGGGTTAAGGAAAAAGATTCGCATACCTACTCAGGTGGACCTATGTACTATATAGAAAGAGGTCTAGGCCAGAAGTGGTTGGCAAAAATATTTGCCCTATTTGGTGCCTTGGCGTCTCTAGGTACAGGTAATATGACACAGTCAAACTCTATAGCCCAGTCACTAAATGCAGCTTTCAATGTAGATATGAAGGTTGTAGGTATAGTATTGACAGTATTGACAGCAGTAGTAGTATTGGGTGGAATCAAGAGAATAGGACAGGTTACAGAAAAGTTCGTACCATTGATGGCAGCCTTTTATATAGTAGGAGCTATAGCAATACTATTTATAAATGCAAGTGAAATACCACACGCTTTTGGATTGATATTTGGTTCAGCATTTTCTGGACATGCGGCTGTAGGTGGATTTGCAGGTTCTACTTTGATGTTGGCCCTAAGAAATGGTGTGGCTAGAGGAGTATTTACTAATGAAGCAGGTTTGGGTAGTGCACCAATAGCTCACGCAGCAGCAACTACAGACCACCCGGTTAGACAGGGTCTATGGGGAGTATTTGAGGTATTTGTCGATACTCTAGTAATATGTACAATGACAGCCTTGGTAATCCTGGTATCTGGACAATGGACATCAGGCCTACAGGGGGCAGCCCTTACAACAAAGGCCTTCCAGTCAGGATTTAGCGGTGGCCAGTACATAGTATCTATAGGCTTAACACTGTTTGCCTTCTCAACAATTTTGGGATGGTCATATTATGGAGAAAAGTGTACTCAGTACTTATTTGGGGAACAGTTTGTAAAAGGTATACAGGTTAATATATATTCCATTGGTATTTGTTGGATCAATAGGTGGTTTACAGGCAATCTGGGCAATATCAGATACTGTAAACGGTCTAATGGCCCTACCAAACTTGGTGGGACTACTATTCCTATCAGGTGTAATAATAGCCATGGTTAAGGACTTCTTCAAGGATCCAGACAGGATTAGGAAGACTGAAGAAGAATATCTGGCAGTAGTACCGGAAAAATTCAAGCCTAAGGACTTAAAATAAATTAATATAAAAAGGATGGCATAGGCCATCCACGGGAAAAAGATGTATCGCGCATTTAACTTGTGGGTACATCTTTTTTTGTTGCATAAATATAGGTATTATAAAGGTCAAGATGGCTTCTATAGGCAGTTCTTTTCTTTGTGTGATATAATATAGTTTAGGTATAGTAAAACATATGATAAGATAGGTCCTATGTTATGGATAGCTGTATTTATATATTGTAAGATAAGAAAATATCTAGATGAGAGTAGATAGACACATTAAATATAAAAGTAAGTAGATAAAATTATGGAAAGGATAATAGGATGGAAAATTCATATAAGTTTTTGCCAATAAGGATTGTGAATACTTTCCCTGTCACAAGGGATAAGTCCAGAAAATTTCAACTGCCTATTTTGCTATTGCCCTCTCTATGTATTGGGAGAGAGGTGTGAGGCAATTTCAAATATGGTGATAAGGGATAAAGGATTGTACAGATTGTGCCCTTCCTCACAAGCCCCAATCCTATGAATATATAATAGGAAAATTTAGCCAGATAGCTGAATTAGCTAAGAAAGGGGTAGACTAGTGGACAAGAGGAAAAATACAAAAAATAACAGTAAGGAAAGATTTCTAGTTGCCGGTATAGCCTTGGTAATGCAGGTTTTTTGGGTAATATACCAAGTCAAGTGGATAAATGACATATATCCAATAACAGAAGGATTGAGTCACTTTTTAGCCCTAATGCTAGTAATTAGAATTTATGGTAAACACACAAATGCAGCAATGAAAATACCTTGGATGGTTCTTTTGTTGATATTCCCAATAACGGGCTTGATACTTTACAGTATATTTGCCAGCCGTATATCTAAGTATGCAGTAAAAAGACGGTTCAAATATATCATGGACAAGTTATATCAATATTTGTATAAGGATGATGACCTTTTAGCGGATCTTAAGGAGTCAGAACCTGATATATACGGCCAGGTACACTATATATCTAAGATAGGTAGGTTTCCAGCCTATAATCAAGGCCAGGTCACATATTATCCAGACGCCAAGCTAGGTGTTGAGGCCCAGAAGGAGGCCATGAGACAGGCTAAAAAGTTTATCTTTATGGAATACCATGCCATAGAGGACTCTGTATCCTTCCAGGAAATAGAGGAAATACTGGTAGAAAAGGCAAAAGAAGGCCTGGATGTAAGGGTAGTATATGACGATGTAGGTAGCCTTGTATTTATAGACAAGTCCTTTAGGAAGAGGCTAGAGGGCGAGGGAATCAAGTGTAGGGTATTTAACCCGATTGGACCTGTTTTGAATGTATTTATGAACAATAGGGACCATAGAAAGATTACTGTAATAGACGGCAAGATAGGCTTTACAGGTGGGTACAACCTAGCCGATGAATATTTCAACCTGGTAAACCCATATGGCCACTGGAAGGACACAGGCATCAGGATAGAGGGCAGGCCAGTAGATAGCTTGACCCTGATGTTTTTGGAAATGTGGCATGCCAGCAAGTCTACTAAGAAGATAAATGAAGATATAAAGGCACTGATAAACCAGTGGGAGGAAGAAGGGACAGAAACTGAGACTGAAGAAACTTGTCAAGGTCTTCAAAGTTATAAGAATATAATAATTCAGCCATTTGCTGAAAACCCACTAAAAGAAGAATTATTGGCAGAAAATGCCTATATGAATATGGCAAAAAATGCCAGGGACTACCTGTATATCACGACACCATATCTCTTGATAGATGACAATATGAGTGAAGAATTGTCATCAGCTGCCAAGAGGGGGGTAGATGTAAGGATAGTAACACCAGGTATACCAGACAAGAGGATAGTCTATAAGATGACCAGATCCTACTACGGTGGTTTGGCCAGAAATGGTGTCAGGATATATGAATATATGCCCGGTTTCATCCATGCAAAGCAGCATATATCAGATGACAAGACAGCCATCATAGGCACTATAAATATGGACTATAGGAGTCTATACCACCATTTTGAAAATGGGGTATTTATGCACAATGTAGATTGTATAAAGGATATGAGGGCAGACTTTGAGCATATATTTGACCAGTCCTATGAGGTGACAGACAAGTATGCTAGTGGTAGGTCGACTTCACTTAGGATTGTCCAGTGCTTGTGGAGGTTTGTAGCACCTTTGATGTAGGATTGTATAAAATATGATGGAAATAATAATTAATTATAGTTATCTGATTATAATTATAGATAAAGAAAAATATTTTTATGATATTATAATGTTATGACAAAAAGATGAATACATAGGCTAGTTACTTATATATAAGTGAAAATAAAAACTTGACAGATAAGTCAAGTTAAACCCTACAATGGGTGGCCCGAAGGCAATCTGAATAAATTTTTATTTGAACTCGTGATGTAATCATATATAGTGACTAATATGATCTACGTATATTATAAGTGATATAATTACGCTTGTCAAGTTCGTAGGAAAATGTTTTTAGAAATGATATTTATATGTTAAAAATGACTAACTAGGAGAGGAAAAACATGAAAAAGACTGAAGGTACTAAAACATCAAAAAGATACTGAAAAAGCTAGGGATATTAAAATGGTAAAAAGATACTAAAAAAAGTCAAAGATATTAGAAAGGCTACGGAATATTTTTATAGGACTAGATATAGGAACATCATCAGTAGGTTGGGCAGTAACAGACACAAAAATATAAGTTGATCAAATTTAACGGCAAAAATGGGGGTCAAGATTATTTACAGAGGCTGCTACTGCAGAGGAAAGACGTAATCATAGGACAAATAGAAGAAGGTTACAAAGAAGGGTAGATAGGATTAATCTACTAGAAGAAATATTTAGTGAAGAAATATCAAAGGTTGATCCAGAGTTTTTTATCAGACTTAAGGAAAGTAAAATTCCACCTAGAGGATAAGGTTATTGATGAAAAAACATAATTTTTTAAAGAAAAAGAAGATGGAGATAAAAAAATACTATGAAAAGTATCCCACAATCTACCATTTAAGGCATGCACTTATCCAAGGCTGTAATGATATAGATATCAGAGAACTCTATATGGCTGTTCACCATATAATTAAGTACAGGGGACATTTCCTATTTAAAGGGAGATATATCAGATTCAGGGGCTTCTATAAAGTGACAATATCATCGAAATCATTGATTTGATGTCTTCAGTTGCTGGGATGAAAAAAATTAGAATATAATGACAAGCTAATAGAGGAAATAAGAAATATAATATGTAATGTGGATAAAAACTATAAATGATAAAAAGAAGGATATTAACAAGGTCTTTAGTGGAAGCAATAATGACTACAAGGCCTATAAGTCTATATTTGCTTTGGCCATTGGTGCTAAAAGTGAAACCATATGATATATTTTTAGAGGAAGAGTATAAAGATTTAGATGATATAAAAGGCATAGTATTTAAGAATACTGAATATGAAGAGGTTTGTGACACCTATGAGCAGGTTTTTGAAGATAGGATAAGGTTAATAGATGCGGCAAAAAGCCTATATGATTTGATTATTTTGTTGTCAATAAAGCCAGAAGGTAAAGGGCTATCTGAAAACAAAGTAGATATATATAATAAGCACCACGAGGATCTCACATTGTTAAAAGAGGTACTTAAGGAAGATATGACCATCTATAATATGGTGCTTAGAGAAGACAAGAAGGATGGAACAAATTATATAAATTATATTAAAAAGAGCAAGTATGGAAAAAGGATGCTCAAGAGAAGACTTCTACAAGTCATTAAAAAGGCCTTAGAAAAACTTGAAGTTAACGAAAAAAATTGAACATATCTTGTCAGAAATTGATCTTGAGAGATTTTTACCTCTTCAAAGGGTCAAGGAAAATAGTGTAATACCTTATCAAATACATAGAGATGAATTGAAGAAGATACTTGCCAATGCATCCTTAAAATTTAATTTCTTGAATCATGCAAGTGAAGGATATTCTAATATTGAGAAAATAATAAAGTTACTTGAGTTTAGGATACCATATTATGTCGGCCCATTAAATAACCACCATACAGTTGATAACAAAGAAACGAAAGGTTTCTCTTGGATTGTAAGAAAGGAAGCTGGTAGGGTAAAACCTTGGAATTTTGACCAACTGGTTGATAAAAAAAGCTAGTGCTGAAAAGTTTATAAAAACCTAACTAACAAGTGTACATACTTGGTAGGTGAGGACGTACTACCAAAAAGAATCTTTGTTATACAGTGAATTTTGCCTGCTAAATGAATTAAATAATATTATGTACGATGGAAAAACTTTTCTTTAGATGCAAAGAATGACTTGATTGAAAAAGTATACAAGAAAGAAAAAGAAATTAACAAAAAGGCATTAAAGATTTTTTAAAGCAGAATAACTATACTGATGGTAAAGGTGAAGTTACAGGTATCGATATTGATATAAAGTCGGACTTGAAGTCTTATAGAGATATGGTGAAAATATTTGGTCCCTGACTTTTAGCCATAAAATGGCAGAAGATATTATAAAATGGGTAAACCATATTTGGAGAATCAAAAGAAATTTTTAGAATCTAAGATCAGAGAATCTTATGGAAATATGGTTGATGATAAGCAATTAAAGATGGTTAAAAAAAGCTTAGTTACAAGGATTGGGAAGACTTTCTAAAACGTTTTTGACAAAAATTAGAAGTGATATCCTGATAGATGAGTGTACAGGTCAAGGTCAATCTATAATTGAGTCTATGAGAACCAGGGATCAAATATTGATGCAGTTATTGAGGAATGAATATGATTATACAAAAAGATAGAAGAGTTCAATAGAGAAAAACAGACTGATACAAGAGAGATATCATATGATTTGTTAAAGGATCTATATTGCTCTCCTCCAGTTAAGAAAGTCTTTGGCAGACAATTGGCATAGTAGAAGAAATAAAGAAAATAATGGGGCATGAACCTAAAAAAGATTTTTTTGTTGAAGTGACAAGGACTAACAAGGCAGAAAAAGAAGCCTACAAACTCAAGAAAGAAAAAGGTTATTGGAACTTTATAGGATATAAAGGATGAGGCTAGAAATTGGATTGATGAAATAGACAAAACTGAGGATAGTAGATTTAATTCTAAAAACTATACCTGTACTATACTCAAAATGGGAAGGTGTATGTATACAGACCAAAAGGATTGATATAGAGACCTTGTTTACAGATACATATGATATTGATCATATATTCCCAAGATCTAAGACAAGAGATAATAGCTTTTGATAATTTAGTTCTTGTAACTAAAGAATCAACGGCAGAAAAAGGTGATAAATATCCAATAGACTCCAGCTATTCAGAAAGAAAGGATTAACTTGTGGAGATGTCTACATGAGAAAAAGTTAATAGGTGATATAAAATTTGAAAAGATTGACCAGGACTTTTGGATTTACAGATGATGAATTGTCAGGCTTTATAGCAAGACAGCTTGTAGAAACTTCACAGGCATCAAAAAGCAGCTGCTGAAATGCTAGATATGATAAATAAAAACTCAGAGGTAGTGTATGTAAAGGCTGAAAAATGTCTCTGACTTTAGGGCATGATAATAAGTTTATAAAGGTAAGGGAGGTAAATGACCACCACCATGCCAAGGATGCATATTTAAATATAGTTGTAGGTAAATGTATATAATGAAAAATTCACTAAAAATCCATTGAACTTTATTAAAGATGGGGGACGTAAATATAGTCTAAATGAGATATTTAAACATCCTTTTCTCAAAAATAGTGGAATAATATGGGACCCTAAGTATCTATGGAAACTGTGAGAGAATGATGAAATCAAATGATGTAAGGGTTACAAGAAAAGTGAATGAAAAAAAGGTGCTCTTTATGATGCAACTATATACAAGGCTACTAATGCGAAAGAGGAGTCGTATTTCCCGCTAAAGATAAGAGATGATAGGTTGAAAGATGTAAGAAGATATGGTGGATATACAAGTATAAAAATAGCATACTATACTATTGTTTCATATGATGAAATAAGTGATAAAAAGCAAGAACATATAGTGAGAATGGTACCAATACCAATATACATAAATGAATCAAAGAATAATTTTGATGATATAATAGAGTACATACATAATACTATATGTAGTACAAGTTATAGCGTAGAAAATTTAGAAGTAGTTTATAAAAATTGTATGAAGGCTCTATTATAGAATTAAATGGATTCAGGTACTATATGGGTGGAAAAACTAATGATTATGTGTATATTGATTCATCTGTTAACTTAATATTAGATGAACAAATAAACAAGATAATTAGTAAAAATAGTGAAATTTTATAATTCGGATTTCAAACGTAAAAATGATGATTATATAAATGCTGAAAATACTATAAAAATATATAAATATTTAGTTTCAAAAAAAGAAAGTAAATATTATATAAATAAAAACTTAATAAAATTGATAAATTTAAATCACAAGCATCGATAGATAAATTTAATGAGTTGTCATTAGAAGAGCAGTGCTATATATTATTGGAAATTCTAAACACTTTGACAGATAAAAACAACTTATGATTTAAAAAGATAGGTATCAGTGTATCTAGGTCAACTACAAGTATGAAATTAAATTCAAATCAGTCATTTAAGGTTATCAACCAGTCAATAACAGGTCTTTTTGAAAATGAAATAGATATATTAGGGTAGCATATGAGTTGGAGAACAGTAGTAATTAGGGTCTAGGGCAAAATTAGACTATAAGATGAATTATATGGTCGTTAGAAAGTTGGAAGAAACCAGTAAGATTTTTATTGATGAGATCCATACTTTAATCATTGAGTCGACAGCCGTTTCATTAACGGCTGCCCTGCTCAATGAGCTTACCAAAAACAAGGTTAAAATAATTTTCTGCGATGAAAAAAGAAATCCATCATCGGAATTAATAGGATATTATGGTAGCCATGATACAAGTGCCAAATATAGGTCACAGATAAGTTGGAGTCAATCAATTAAAAGAAAAAAAGTTTGGACTGAAATAGTTAGGGAAAAAATAAAAAATCAATCCAAATTACTCAAAGAACTTGGACATGAAGAGTATGTGATGTTAGAAGAGTACTATAAACAAGTAGAGCTATTTGACACTACTAATAGGGAAGGTCATGCTGCCAAGGTATACTTTAATGCATTATTTGGTAAGGGATTTAGTAGGTCTGATGAAGAACCTATTAATAGTGCTTTAAACTACGGGTATGCAATATTATTATCAGCAATAAATAGAGATTGTTTCCATGGGCTATATGACTCAGTTTGGACTATTTCATGATAATATGTTCAACCAGTTTAATTTATCTTGTGACTTGATGGAACCCTTTAGGATATTTGTCGATAGAAAAATCATATCTATGAATATAGGGCAGAGCTTGATAGTAAGGCTAAATTGAGAATTATTGAGGCTATGAATGATACCATAGATATAGATGGACAGAATATGTATTTTAATAATGCATTAAAAATTTATTGCAAAAAGTGTTTTTGATGCTTTGAATAATAGCGATGTATTAGAGATTAAATTTTGGAAATATGAGTTATAGATTTATGAGAGTATTAGTAATGTTTGATTTACCAGTTCAAACTTCTGATGAACAAAAACAATATAGATATTTTAGAAAATACTTGATTTCTAGTGGCTTTATGATGATGCAGGAATCAATATACTGTAAACTTGCCCTAAATCAAGGGGCGGCAATGCATATTGCCAATGCAGTTAAGAGAAATAAACCCTAAATCTGGTTTAGTACAGATTTTAACAGTTACAGAAAAACAATTTTCAAAAATGGAGATAATAGTGGGTGAAATAAACAGTGATGTTGTAGATACGGATAAGAGGGTTCTAGTATTATGATATTGGTTAATAGTGATTGGAGTAGGATAATCGATTTTGAAAATGCCAGGGTAAATACCCTTGTTATTGAAAAATATTGAATATTTTTAGAAGCTTAGTTAGAAATTTAATGGGTCAAATTGATGGTGTAGATGGAAAATTCAGTTTATCGCATGAAAATAAAAACTTGGAGTTATCTAAAAGTGTTTTTATTAATAAGTGATATATTTGATGTTAATACTAGTTTGAAAAAGGCGAACAGCAAGATAAATAAATACATGAAATTATTATCCATTGATAACTTTGAAGAATCTAAAAATTATATCTGATTTAGAAAGATATATTGATAACTTGTTAGATATTGTTGATTTGCCAATAGTTAGAGCTGATAATGTAAATATAGACGATATATTAAAAATATCAAATATACATGTAGAGCAGGGGAAGGATATAATAGAAAATTTGGTGAATATATTCAATGTTTGCACTGCTCTTCTTGATATAAAGTTATTTGTATTTATAAATATACATAAACTGATGAGTAAATATGAATGGGAGAACTTTATAAAGTCAGTTATACTGAAAGATGCTAATGTACTTATTTTTTTGAGTCAGAAATTCCAAATAACCCTTGCATTGACAACGGTATTGAAAGAATATATATTATAGATGAGGAGTTATGTGAAATCTAACAAGATTTCACCACTATTAAGGTTACATCAGTGGGTGTGATGTCCCATTAATCTTTGCCTAAATTTTTGAATTTGAGGTTTGAGAGTGATGTAATTTTATATAGTGACTAAACCTAAAAATCACTATGTAGCTGAGAAGTTTTGTTTGAGAGTGATGTAATTTTTATATAGTGACTAAACAGAAAAGGAGAAAAATAATGGATTACATTGGTTTGAGAGTGATGTAATTTTATATAGTGACTAAACGGAAACTTTACCAGATCCTTTTTAACATTTTGTTTGAGAGTGATGTAATTTTATATAGTGACTAAACGCCAAGAAATAGAAATCTAGTAATGATCAGTTTGAGAGTGATGTAATTTTTATATAGTGACTAAACTATTTTTAGAAAAATGAAAAATATATTGTTTGAGAGTGATGTAATTTTATATAGTGACTAAACGTTGTTAGAATTACACCACCTAGAGTTAGCGTTTGAGAGTGATGTAATTTTATATAGTGACTAAACTAGTGCCTGTAATGATAGGGATGTTAAGGCGTTTGAGGTGATGTAATTTTATATAGTGACTAAACGAGATTACAAGAATTATAAGAAGAGTAATAGTTTGAGAGTGATGTAATTTTATATAGTGACTAAACTGTTTGACGATATAAAGTAGTGTATCCACAGTTTGAGAGTGATGTAATTTTTATAGTGACTAAACTGGCGATTCTATTGGAGAGTGGGAGCCGTTGTTTTGAGAGTGATGTAATTTTTATATAGTGACTAAACTGACTTGCTTCTTGTATCCCCAAAACCTATTGTTTGAGAGTGATGTAATTTTATATAGTGACTAAACAGCAAGACTGAATCCAAGATAAAAAGATCGTTTGAGAGTGATGTAATTTTATATAGTGACTAAACGAATATTATTCAGCAACTCTAAACTTATATGTTTGAGAGTGATGTAATTTTTATATAGTGACTAAACTCTAACTCTTTTGGTATTTCTTTTAGGTTAGTTTGAGAGTGATGGGCTTGAGATATAATAGGGATACAGAGGAAAAGCTTGATAAATAGGAGCTTTCAGCACTGTATCCCTATTTTTTAAAATCAAACAAAAAATATCGAAAAGGAGGCTTTTATGATATGTAAAAAGAATATTTCAAAACCATTATGTCAGTTATTCCATTAGCAAAGGCGGTGGAGAATAAATGAGATGGATAATAAAAATAATTTTATTTCCAATCAGCTTGCTGTTAAGTATTCTTACTGCATTTTTAACATTCTTGCTTAGTGTAGGAACAGCGATACTGTACTTGCTCATGCTGATTTGTGTATTTGTTGCCATAGGCTCATTCTTTATGCTACACAACACAAGAGCAGCAATAGAAGCACTTATCATAGGATTTCTACTAAGTCCTTACGGAATACCGATGATAGGAACTGTAATTATAGCTTTTATACAAGGAATCAATGAAGCCATAAAATCAATATAAAAAATTTCATAAAAATGGTTACCAAGGGCGATAGATAAAAACTATCGTCTTTTTTAGTGAAAAAATATCATGGAAAGGAGAGCTTTTAGATGAGTATGTATTTATTTGATGAACAACCTATCGTTGCAAATAAGACATTGGCAAGAGAGATAGGTTTAAATGAAGCTCTTATCTTACAGCAAATAAACTATTGGATAGAAATAAATAAGAAATCCGGCAATAACTTCTATGACGGAAGATATTGGACATATAACTCAATAAGAGCATGGCAGGAAAAAGATTTTGACTATATGAGTTTCGATACTGTAAAAAGAACCTTTGCGAAGTTGGAAAAGGCAGGTTTTCTACTCGTAGGAAACTACAATAAAGATCCAAGAGATAAAACAAAATGGTACACCATAAATACTGAAAAACTGGAGGAACTTTATGCTGAAATTGAGAACAAAAAGAAAAAAGAAGAATTACAAGCCTTAGAAAAAGCTGTGCCTAATGCATTAGGGCAAAATGCACCAATGGAAAAGTGCAAAATCCACCAATGCACAAGTGCAGATTGCACCAATGCAACAGAGCAAAATCTGCCAATGCAAAATGGCAATATGCCCCAACCATTACCAGAGAATACTACAAATAATTCATCAAAGATTACTACAGATATTTCATCATATAATTCCACCCATCATTCCGTCATAGATAATAAGTATTCAAAGCAAAGAGAAAGGATGGACGGAGAGGTGGAAATAGAAAATAAAAATATATATCAGAAATATTTAGATGAGTTAAGAACACAGACAGGCTATTATGAACATCTTGAGTTGGGCAATAAATTTATAGTTAAAGACTTTGATGAGATATTAAAGATACTGGCAGATATTATGATACTTGATGATAGAGAGTTTGTTACAATCAATCAAACGAAGCTTCCGGGCACATATAGTAAAGAAAGATTTAGAAAACTTAGATCAGAGCATTTAGAGTATTTGTCAGATGTTATTAAGGAAAATGAATACAAGATTAGGAATATCAGAGCATTTGTCCTAACAGCAGCATATAATGCACCAAGCAGGATAGATGCACACTACTCTGCCCTTGTAAGTTATGATATGAGAGGAGGATATTGAATGTGGTTAACGAAGAAATTGCAAGAAAGACATTAAGCCTTGAAGTTAAGGCTGCTAAAGTAACAGGAAAACTTCTTTTAAATCTGTTGAAAAAACTGATGAAAGAAGCAGAGAAACTGGGAGGACTTGAAAAGCTCGTTAAAGTAAACGGAAATGAAGTCAAGCTCAAGGATATGGCGAAAAAAGGGCAACTGGAAGAAATACCGGTAGAAGAAGCGGAACTGAAAGAACTGAAAAAAGAGCTTAACAAATATGGTGTTAAGTTTTCGGTAATGAAAGATAAAGAAACAGAGCAAATACTCCGTATTTTTTTCCAAGCCAAAGATATGAAAATGATGGAGAAAGCTTTAAAAATGCCCTTGACAACATCAGAAAGAAAGGCTGAGAGGAAGAGTCCATTCACAAAAAAATATTGAGAAGTTTAAGGAGATGGCAAAAATACTGTTTCTAAGGATAAAGTTAAGAATAAACAAAAAGGAGCAGAGCTTATGAGCAACTAATAACATTTGAAAATATGGAATTTGGGAAACTCACTGTAATGGAAAAAAAGACGGTGAGTTTTTCTTTATGGAAAAGAAGTAGCTGAAAAAGCTATGGCTATTCAAACACAAAGAGATGCTTTGGTAAGACATGTGGATATAGCTGATAAAGCTGATGTCGTGTTTCACGACGGCAGGCAAAGAAGAAGTATGGTATCTATCAACGAGTCAGGATTATATTCTCTGATCCTATCTTCAAAGCTACCACAGGCAAAGGAATTTAAGAGTGGATCACCACAGAGGTATTACCGAGTATTCGTAAGAATGGAGGATATATCAAAAATCAAGAAAAAAATGAGCAATGAAGAAATATTGGCAAAATGCGGTACTCCTTGCCAATCACCTGATTGCTGAAAAAGAAAAAAATCATAGAAGATTTAGAGCCGAAAGCCAAGTATTTTTGATGAACTGGTGAATAACAATCTGCTGACCAACTTTAGAAACACAGCAAAAGAGCTTCATATCCCACAAAAGGTATTTATTCAATTCCTCTTAGAGAAGGAACTCATTTACAGAGATAAGAAAAACAGACTTCTACCCTATGCTAAGAACAATAAGGGATATTTTGAAGTAAAGGAATGTGTAGAAACGATAATGATGCAGTGGGCATTCAAACCTTTATAACACCTAAAGGAAGACACTTTCTTTTACTCTTGATTGGAGGTGAAAAAGACTCGTGATAAATAAGATATTAAAAGACATCAAAGGCTTATTCAAGGTTCAAGATAAAGGCAAAGTTTGTAAAACAAAACATTCCCTATCTTGCATTTTTCTATTTAGGAAACATTTTCTCTCATCATGTAAGAAGTTATGTAGGGTGGAGATATGATTGATAAGATATTTCAGGGATATTAGAGCTTAATACAATGAGTTTTATCCCAAGCATACATCTTATTGATATACTGGTAGGAGTTGAGTAGCACTGTAATTAAATTTATTGTCTATACCCAAAGGAAAAGAATGCCAAGAAGTTTAGGCAAGGCAGAGAGTACAGCTCAGCAAGATGGGAAATAAAAAGATATCGAGCCATATATGGACGAGAAGTTTCAAAGCAACATCTTGCTAACACAAACAGAACGACTGACAATGAATGGCAGACCGACAAATCCGAAGTATGCGAGAAATAAAATGTACTTGTCATAGGGAGGTAGTGGAAGTGGTAAGACGAGGTTTTATGTCAAACCGAACCTTATGCAAATGCACTCGTCATATTGCGTAACCGATCCGAAAGGAACGATAGTCCTTGAGTGTGGCAAAATGCTTGAAGATAACGGATATGAGATAAAAATTTTAAAATACCATCAACTTCAAAAAGAGCATGAAATACAATCCATTTGCCTATATTCGTTCTGAGAAAGATATATTAAAACTTGTTCAGACTATCATTGCAAATACCAAAGGTGAGGGAGAAAAGGCAGGTGAGGATTTTTGGGTAAAAGCCGAAAAACTCTACTATACAGCACTTATCGGCTATATCTTCTATGAAGCTCCAAAGGAAGAAAAGAACTTCGCTACTCTCCTTGATATGATAGACGCTTCAGAAGTCAGAGAAGATGATGAAACCTATATGAATCCGATAGACAGACTCTTTGAAGCATTAGAAAAGAAAGAGCCTACACATTTTGCGGTGAAACAATATAAAGAAATACAAATTGGCTGCGGGAAAAACTGCGAAATCTATCCTTATAAGCTGCGGTGCAAGGCTTGCTCCATTTGACATTCAGGAACTTAGGGACTTGATGCAAGAAGATGAATTGGAACTGGATACTCTTGGTGATAGAAAGACTGCCCTCTTTGTTATTATATCCGATACCGATGATACTTTTAACTTTGTAGTGTCCATTATGTACTCGCAGTTATTTAATCTTTTTATGTGATAAAGCGGATGATGTATATGGTGGCAGGCTTCCTGTCCATGTGCGATGCCTGCTTGACGAGATTTGCAAATATCGAGCTAATTCCAAAGTTTGAGAAGCTGATTGCAACCATCAGAGTAGAGATTTCAGCAAGTATAATACTTCAGCACTATCTCAGCTAAAGGCAATCTACAAGGATAACGCCGATACAATTGTATGTAATGTGATAGTACCCTATTTTTAGGCGGAAAAGAGAAAACAACTCTAAAAGAGCTATCAGAAACGCTTGGTAAAGAAACCATAGACCTATATAATACTTCTAGAAACAAAGAGCAATCAAAGAGTTTCGGATTAAATTGTCAAAAAGACAGGGGAAAGAGCTGATGAGTCAGGACGAAATAACAGTAATGGACGGTGGTAAATGTATCTTTCAACTTCGTGGTGTTCGCCCTTTCCTATCGGATAAATTTGATATTACAAAGCACAAGAACTATAAGCTACTTGAGGATTATGATAAAAAGAACCTGTTTGATATAGAAAGCTATATGAAAAGAAGGGGCAAGGCTAAAACTAAATAAGAATACAGTTATTATGAAGTTATAGCTGTTAGATATTATTGCATTTGGTATAATAATCAAAGAGAAATACACAAGGAGGAAACCTTATTGAACGATAAAGAACTGATAGGAAAAGTTCATTCATCTATGTATCACCAATTAAAAAGAAAAGGATATGCAACAGCAGTAGATGTGCTTATGGATTTGGAAATACTTTCAAAGACCGACTATGAACTTTGGAGAAATGGAAAAGTTTTGTATTTGGAAAAAGTATGCAAGGTCAATCTTAAAAAATTGTCTACAATACTGCATGAAATGAGGGTATATGCAAAGAAAGGAAATCTAAAACCGTCGTTTTGTGTATATAAGAAATGGGCGATTAAGAAAAAGAACGGGCAAGGGAAAAAGCCGGTTATTAAACTACGGTTTAGCAAAAGTGGTTCTGAAGATATTGAAAAATGGTATGCTACTCACTTTGTAGACACGAAGAAGATAGAAAAGATAAAAGAAGAAAAAAACAAGTAAATAACAGTGATGATAAGCAGTAAGTCTAAAAATAGATTTGCTGCTTTTTTCATGTAAAAAGCAGGAGGAAAGATGATAAGGATAAGAAATCCCACTTAATAAAACATAAGAAAACTTAACAGTAGCGTTATGAAGCGATTGGAAAATAAAAACTTTCAGTCGCTTTTTATTGAAAAGAAAAGGAGAAATAAAAACATGAAGCAGGAAATGATTAACATCAATGCCAACTTGGTTGCAGAGCCTACGTTCTCAAGTTTTGAAAAAGATGAGGAAACAGTAGAAGTTACAAACTTTCACTCTTGTAAAAAGTACGGGAAAGGCAAGGAATATATCAACTGTGCAGCCTATGGCGAGAAAGGCAGAAACAGCAAAAAGGCTTTTGAAAAAGGCGATCTCATTCATATCTTTGGATATTTCAAAGAGCGTGAAAAAGACAGTAAGACTTACAAAAAAACTTTGTAGTAAAGTCATACAACAAAATTGGAGAAGAAAAGAAAATAGGAGGAAGAATAAAATGGAATTTTTACACAGGCGGTAGATGTATTAAAATATTAGTTATGGCGGTAGGTGCAGGACTTGGTGCATGGGGAGTTATCAACCTGATGAAGGGTACGGTAATGACAATCCCGAGCAAAATCACAGGGTATAAAAGCAGCTTATGGCTGGAGGAGTATTGTCCTTATCGGCTTAAAGCTTATTCCGCTACTTGCAAATCTTTTGAAGTAAGGAGAAATCTATGTTTGGTATTTTCGATAAGATAGAAGAATTTTTTAGAGAACTTCTGCTCGGAGGTATCAAGGCAAACTTAGAGTCCATGTTTTCTTGACATAAACAATCAGGTAAACAGCGTTGCAGCAGATGTAGGAAAAGACACCTATGAGGGTGGAACGGAGAAGTATTCAGCTTTATTAAAAATATTAATGACTCCGTTATTATTCCCATAGCAGGGCTAATAATAACGGCAGTCCTTTGTATCGAGCTTATCAATATGGTCATGCAAAAGAACAATATGCACGATACGGACACCTTTGAGTTTTTCAAATACATCATCAAGATGTGGATTGCTGTATGGTTAGTATCTCATGCCTTTGAGTTTTCAATGGCGGTTTTTGATGTTGCACAAAGTATGGTAAACAAGGCGGCGGGGGTAATCAACACCTCTGCCACCGTTTCCGGAGATCAGATTGTTCAGATGGTAGATCCCCTAAAAGATAAAGGACTGGGTGAGCTTTTAATGATTCTGTTTGAAATCTCACTTGTAAAAGTTGCAATACAGGCAATATCCATCGTGATTATGCTTGTAGTTTATGGAAGAATGTTTGAAATCTATGTGTACTCATCTGTTTCAGCCATTCCTTTTGCGACGATGGGAAACAAAGAATGGGGGCAGATAGGAACAAACTACATCAAAGGACTGTTTGCTTTAGGGCTTCAGGGATTGATTCTAATGGTTTGTCTTGGAATTTATGCAGTATTGGTTAAAACGATAAACTTTACGGACATACACACGAGCATATTTATGGTACTCGGATATGCCGTATTACTGGGACTGATGATGTTAAAGAGCGGAACACTTGCAAAAAGCGTGATGAACTCGCATTAAGGAGGATAAGATGAAAACAACAGAAAATAAAGAAAGACTCTTTTATCTGTGGAAGTTTTCCTTGCAGGATTTGCAGTAGCTTTTACTGCACTAAACAGGAGAAAACTAAGCAAACTGGAGAAAAAGATTGATACTGTCAAAAGGGACAGCAATTCCATTTTGATGTTTCAAAGTGAGAAAAATAATGAGATGGAAAGAGAAATCGAAGAAGTAAGGGACGAAGTTTCAAGCGTATATGGACATATAGAGGAACTTTTGAGAATAAAGGAAGATGTGAGGTAGCTTATGGCGTATGTACCCATTCCAAAAGATTTAAATAAAGTTAAAACAAAAGTTGCTTTTAATCTTACCAAAAGACAGCTCATAGGATTCAGCGTTGCAGGACTGATAGGAATCCCCGTATATATCTTTACAAGGAAATTTGTACCAAATGATATAGCGGTCATACTTCTTATTGTATCAACGCTTCCTATATTTTTCGCAACTCTTTTTGAAAAAGACGGACTGCCCTTTGAAAAGTATTTTAAGCATATCTATTTACACAAGTTTTATCAGCCTATGAAGCGTGTGAGAAAGGAGGTTTACCTTGAACAGCAAAAGAAAAATTCAGCAGATAAAGTTGAGAAAGAAACAAAAAGGCACTAAAAAGGGGGAAACAGGACTTAAAGCAAGATAAAACAAAGATGAAAAAAGACAAGACAAACAATGGAAATAGGAAAACATCAGTCTTTGATTTAATCTTAAAGAAAGAGCCGAAACGCCATACCGTAGAAGATACTATTCCCTATCTTAGAATGGTAAAAAGCGGTATATGCCAAACAGATGAAAGGCACTTTAATAAAAGTATCGTCTTTGAGGACATTAACTACCAGCTTGCCTTAGATGAAGATAGGGACTTGATTTTTAACCAGTTTGCAAACTTTCTAAACTCCTTTGATCCGAGTGTAAGTATCGAGCTTTCATATATCAATCAGCTTGGAAGAAATGAAGAAATGCAATCGGCAATACAAATACCGGATAAAAAGGACGGCTTTGACGATATACGATTAGAGTTTAGAGAGATGCTCAAAAGTCAGATTGTAAAGGGAAATAACGGACTGAAAAAATCAAAGTATGTAACATTTACAGTAGAGGCGGACAATATGGAGCAGGCAATCTCAAAACTTGAAAGACTGGAGATAGACATCTTATCCAATCTTAAAAATATTGGAGTAAGGGCGGAAAGCCTTACCGGCGAAGAAAGGTTAAAGATTCTTCACGATATATTAAATCCAAGTAAGACATTTTACTTTTCATATAATGACTTGCAAAAGAAAAGAAAGTACAAAGACATATATTACACCTGATGAGTTTAACTTTACACCAAGCAGATATTTTAAGTTCGGTAAATTCATCGGAGCAACAAGCCATTTTCAAATCCTTGCAAGTGAGCTTTCAGACCGTATGCTTTCAGAGTTTTTAGACATTGATGATAACATCAATATCTCGTTTCATATCAGGGCGATAGAACAGAGCGAAGCCATTAAGATGGTAAAAAGGAAAAATACCGATATTGATAAGATGCGAATTGAGGAAAATAAGAAGGCGGTAAGATCGGGTTATGATATGGACATCTTACCGTCAGACTTAATCACCTATGGGGAAGATGTAAAAAGCCTTTTAAAAGACTTGCAGACAAGAGATGAGCGTATGTTTGTTGTAACCATTGTCTTTATGAATTTTGCAAGGACAATACAAAAACTTGAAAACTCTATTGCACAGATAAGCTCCATTGCCAATAAGCATAACTGCAAATTAAAAAGACTTGATCATGCACAGGAGCAAGGACTTGTCAGCGTACTTCCTCTTGGAGTAAATAAGCTTGAGATTAACAGAGGACTAACTTCCTCATCAACAGCCGTCTTTATACCGTTTACCACAGAGGAGCTTTTCATCAATTCAAGTAATAGTCTTTACTACGGACTGAATGCACTAAGCCACAATCTGATTATGGCAGATCGAAAGAAACTCAAAAATCCCAACGGTCTAATCTTAGGAACTCCGGGCAGTGGTAAGTCATTCTCGGCAAAGCGTGAAATGGCAAATGCGATTTTGGTAACGGACGATGATGTCATCATCTGCGATCCGGAGGGCGAATATGGCAACCTTGTGCGTCAGTTTAACGGAGAAGTCGATTAAGGTCAGCAGTAAAGTCAGAGGACTATCTCAATCCCCTTGATATAAATATGAACTACGGAGATGGGGACGCACCGCTTAAAGACAAGGCAAACTTCATAATGAGTATGCTTGAACTTGTAGTTGGTGGAAGCGGACTGACTGCGGAAGAAAAGTCGGTAATAGACAGGTGTTTGCCTAAGATTTATGAGAAGTATTTTGACAATCCGATAAAAGAAAATATGCCGATACTTCAGGATTTATACGATATGCTTAAAAATCAGGAAGAAAAGGTCGGTAAGAAACTTGCAACAGAGATGGAGATTTATGTAACAGGCTCTCTTAATGTATTTAACCATCAGTCAAATGTGGATTTGAATAAGAAACTGCTTTGTTTTGACATCAAAGAGCTTGGAAGTCAGTTAAAGAAAATAGGCATGCTTGTGATACAGGATCAGGTGTGGAATAAGGTATCTTTAAACAGAGGAAATAAGGCAACAAGATACTATATAGACGAGTTCCACCTGCTTTTAAAAGATGAGCAGACCGCCTCCTACTCAGTAGAGATATGGAAGCGTTTCAGGAAATGGGGTGGTATTCCGACAGGTATCACGCAGAATGTCAAAGACCTACTGATGAGTAAGGAGATAGAAAACATCTTTGATAATACGGACTTTGTCTTAATGCTCAATCAGGCTTCGGGAGATAGAGAAATACTTGCAAGAAAACTGAAAATCTCAAAACCTCAGCTTAAATATGTTACCAACTCCAATGAGGGCGAGGGACTGCTGTTCTTTGGAAATACCATAGTTCCATTTATCGACAAGTTCCCAAAAGACACCATTTTATATAAGAAGATGACAACGAAACCTGAAAGAAGTGAGGTAGGGCTTATGAATAAAAAGATGAAAAAGACTTTTGCCGAAAGACAAAAAAATAAAGGAAGAAGCAAAACTTTTAGGAAAAGATAGTTTTGATATTGACGAAAGCAGCAAGCTAAAGCATGGGGATGATTATAGAGGGAAGATTATTCATGACAAAGACAGATTTCAGGATAAGATACACGAAAAGATAAGCAAGAGAGTTTCTAAGAATGAGCTTACACAGGGAAGTTCCAAGAAAAATGCAAGGCATAGAAAATCTGTTAAGATAAATAACAGTCAAGGAAATGACAACAAAGGAAATGCCAAAATAAAGTCAGACTATAATATCGATGTGAAAGACGGACGAATCTACGATCCTTTAGGCAAAGACCTTGATAATGACGGTATCATCGACAGGTATGACAATGATTTTAGGGACAGCGATTATTTTGAATCAGCTTATGATGTGGAAGATAATCTTCATATAAAAGAGGATATGACAGAAAAATTCTCAAAAAAGCATAAGGCTCAAAAGGAAAAGTATAAGAAGAAAAACTATTCAGATAAGCTCTATACAAGAAGTAAGGATAATACTCAAAAGAAGAAAATGCTAAAGACAAGGCTGAAAGCAAAAATACCAGTAAAGAAACTGTCTATGACAAAGAAAAAAAAGAACAGGCTTTCCAAAGAGCAAAAAAAGGCACTGAAAAATAAGGTCGCAAAGGTGTCTGCTCTATCAGGACTTGCAAAAGGAAGTGAAACGGTAAGGGATTATCTTTCCCATGGCAGTGATGAAAATCAGGGTGTGGAAACAGGAGAAAAGATTGCAGATGTAAACTCAAAATTACTTCATGGGATAAAAATTATGCCGATAAGAAAAAGGCTAAAAAAAGCTATAACCTAAGCAAAAAAGATTACAAGATACGAAAGCATAAATCCAAGCTGGAGTTTCAGGAAGCCAAAGAGGAATTAAAGAAAACGGATGAGTACAAGAAAGCTGATACCTTTAAGAGATTTCAAAAGCGTAAGCAAATGAAAGATACTATAAGAAAGCAGAATAAATCAAGGCTTAGGGACAGGATTAAGGAAGGAGTTATTAACACCTTAAAGAGTTCAAAGGAAATGATCGTACGAAAAGCAAAGGGACTTATGATGATTGTCATAGGTCTTATTATTTTACTGACTTTCTTTACCAACTTTGCAGGCACATCTATGACCGGAATGATGAACTCTACAAGCGGAGTATTAACCACAACCTATCTTTCCAACCAAACTGTGCTAAGTGAAATCAATCAGCAGTTTTCGGGATTGGAGGAAGGACTACAGGAGGAGATAGATTCCGTAGAGGGAAATTATCCCGGCTATGATGAATACATCATAGAAAAAGAGGGAGAAATCGGACACAATACCCATGAACTTTTATCCTACATCACTTCAAGATGTGGAGAAATTAAGGATTCAAAGGAAGTTCAAAGCATCATCAATGACCTTTTTACAAAGATGTATGATTTATCTTATCGGGAAGAAATTGAAATCAGATACAGGACAGTTACGGAAACATATACCGATGAAGATGGCAATGAGTATACCGAAAGCCATGAAGAAGCTTATGAGTATAAGAAGCTCATAGTAACTCTGAAGAAAAGAGAAATTGACAGTGTTGTAAGAGAAATCTTTGCAGAGTATCCCGATAATGTTCTTCACTATGAAGCCTTGCTTGCGTCTAAAGGAAATATGGAAACTGTCTTTGGAAGCGGAAACGGAAATTTATCGGAGATTGTAGAGAATCCCGACTTTTCAAATCCGGGGATTGCCTTTGACGATGTAACGGTGAAGGCATTGTTTAACGAAGCGGAAAAGCATATCGGAAAGAGATATGTTTTTGGGGCGAACGGGCCGAATAACTTCGACTGTTCGTCCTTTGTGTACTGGAGCTTTACCCATTCGGGAGTAAAAAATATGCCACGAACAACCGCTTGGGGAATTTACAAAACTACTGCAATCCCGTATCACCATCGGAAGCAAAGGCGGGAGATATAATCTTTTTTAAAAACACCTATAACAGTGGAAGTCCAATATCTCACGTCGGCATTTACGCAGGGAACGGTATGATGATACACGCAGGAGATCCGATTCGCTTTGTCAGTATCAATACACCTTACTGGAGAGAACATTTCTATGGATTCGGTAGAGTTCGTTAAACGATGAAAGGACGGTAAAATGTGAAAAAAGAACTTACAGCAGTAAAAAACAAGATAAAGAAGTTAAGGGATAAGAAGGCTCTGATTGATGAAGAATTGGAGCCTTTATTGATTCGTGAAGAAGAACTTGAAAATGAGGAGATTGTTGCCATTTGCAGGAAGAACAACATCACAATTACAGATTTAATGGCAAAGGTTAAAAAGGAACAAACAGAAACGAAAAAGGAGAAAACAGATGAGAACAGTTATGAAAAATAAGGTATTTACAAGGCTAATGACAGTTTTGCTTCTTGTGGTTATGGTCATTATGGCAGCTTACCCATCGGTAGCCTATGCACAGGTTGATGAAAAAGAAGCAGCACAGGAAACACTAAAAGAAGAACCGAAAAAACCGGAAATTACAGTTATTAAAAAGGAAGAAGAAAAAGAAGTGCGTTATCCGAACAAATTGACTGCAAAAGAGCCGGAGAATTTAAAGCAAAAAATGGCTTCAAACGGAGAAACAACCAATACCAATAAAGGGCTTCCGACCGAACCTACCAAATCAAGGGCAAGTGTTACAGAGAATGTAAATAATGCCAATCAGGAGTATCCCATTCATCATGGAGATAGTAGCGATAACAAAGAAACGAATAAATATTCTGCGGATGCCAGACAGTTTATTACCTTTCAGACGAAAAACGGAAAGACCTTTCACATCATCATCAATCATGATGAACAGGGAGAAAATGTCATGCTTCTTACCGAAGTTTCGGAAGATGATCTGCTCAATATGGTAGAAATCAAGGAAAAATCGAAAGAAGTAGTCAAGGAAGAACCCATAAAGGACGAAGCGAAAGAAGAAGCAAAGCCTGAAAAAAAGGAAGAAAAAAGCAGCACCGGAACATATATCCTGCTTGCTCTTGTAACTTTGGGGGCGTTGGGAGCAGGATATTATTTTAAGGTAGCAAAGAAGAAAGAAGATAAGGAGCTGGAAGCCTTGGAAGAAGATGATGATTTCTTCTCGGAAGCGGAAGGCAGCGAAGAAATGGAAAATGAAGAAGTTGAAAATCAGAAAATGGAAGATGAAACAGAAACAGATGACAGTGAAGATGAATTAGAAGAATAATTCTTCACGAAAAACATATAATATTCAGAACATAACACAGGGCGAGAGAACTACAACTTTCGCCCTATTTTACTGAAAACAAGGAGGAAAAACGATATGGAACTTGTGATAGCAGAAAAACCAAGCGTTGCCCTATCCATTGCCAAAGTGATTGGGGCAAAGAATAAAAAAGACGGACACTATGAGGGTAACGGGTACAGAGTAAGCTGGTGTGTCGGGCATTTTAATTCAAATGGCAAATCCGATTCTTATGATGAAAAGTATGCAAAATGGAATATTGACGACTTGCCGATTATTCCAAGTGAGTATCAGTACGAGAGTGGCAAAGGCAACGAAAAAGCAGTTTAATACACTTAAAAACTGATGAACGATAAGGAAATTGATACAGTTATCAATGCCTGTGATGCAGGACGAGAGGAGAAGCTATCTTTAGACTTGTATATCTTCAGGCAAGCTGTAAAAAGAAGATGAAAACGTCTTTGGATTTCATCAATGGAAGATTCTGCAATTAAAGACGGCTTTGATAAGCTAAAAGACGGAAAAGACTATGACAATCTTTTTGAATCGGCACAGGCAAGAGCGGTTGCCGACTGGCTTGTTGGAATGAACATCAGCAGACTTTATTCCTGCATGTATAAGCAAAAACTATTCTGTGGGCAGAGTTCAGACACCTACCCTTTCCATGATTGTTAAAAGAGATGACGAGATAGCCAACTTTAAGAAAGAAAAATACTATACGGTAGAAATTGAACTTGACGGCTTTACTCTTTCGACAGAACGAATTGACAGCTTGGAAGTGGCAGAACAGCTTAAAAATTTACTCGAAAACAGAATAGAAATTGCGGATGTCATTCAGAAAGAGAAAATTATAAAGCCTGATCTGCCCTTTGACCTTACAACCTTGCAAAGAGAGTGCAATAAGTATTTCGGATACAGTGCAAAACAAACCCTTGATTACGCACAGAGTTTATACGAAAAGAAGCTGATTACTTATCCAAGAACGGACAGCAGATAGTTAACCGAAGATATGATTACAAGCACAGTCAACAATATCTTAGGAAAAAATGATTTTGATACAGAGCGTATCAAGGTAGTATTCAACTCTAAAAAGTTACGGATCATCATGCGATTATCCCGACCGTATCATCGCTCAGTGAAGATATATCAAAACTTCCTGAAAGTGAAGCAAAAGTATATCGACTGATTTCTAATAAGTTTCACGCAAGTGTAGGCTATCCACTCACTCAAAAATACTACTAAAATTGTAGCTGAATTTGACGGTTTTGAATTTACAGTACCGGCAAGGTAATTAAAGAGGAGGGCTTTACAAAATACCTTAAAAGAATACAAATCTAAGAAGAATGAGGACTTTGGAGCTTCCTGATGTAAGCATTGGAGATGTTATTACCATTGAAAATAAAGAGATTAAAGAAAAATACACTCAGCCTCCGAAACACTTTACAGAGGACACACTCTTAAAAAGCTATAGAGCTTGCAGGTAATGATGCATTGGAAAAAGGTGTTGAAGTGGAAAGAGAAGGACTTGGAACACCGGCAACAAGAGCAGGCATTATTGAAAATCTGATTTACAAAGAATTTATTGAACGAGATAAGAAGAATCTGATTGCAACACCGAAAGGAAAAAAAGCCTGATTGAGATTGTTGCAGATAACTTCAAATCAGCAGAAATGACGGCACAGTGGGAAATGGAATTGTCTGAAATAGCACAGGCAAATCTTCCAAAAAGAATTTTTTTAGAAAAGATTGAGGAACAGATAAAACATACGATGAGAGAACACAGAAGAATGAATAGGAAAAATGAATATTAGAAAAAGGAGGTAAAAATGCGAATCAATGATTTTCATAACATTTTTGGAGCTTGTAAAACAGGATATTCTGCATAGTGAAGCGGAATATTTAAAAGCTCCTGAAGGTTGCCAGGGAACAATCAAAGATATGACTTTTAGAAGTCAATTAAGTATCTATGATAAAAATCCTGAAGCAACAGCTTGTGCCAAGTTCGACTACTGGCGTGAACGCTTTCATCGAACCGTTATGCGAGGACAAAAAGGAATTTCGATCTTAGAAGACTACGGCATAAAAAAGAAGTGGACTACATCTTTGATGTAAGCCAGACCGTTTCAAGAAACAGAAATGTCAATGAGGTCAATCTCTGGCGATTTGATAAAGAATCTCATCAAGAGGTTTTAAAAGAGATGATAGCAAGTGAAGGCTATGAAGAAAGCGAAAGTACCCTTGAAAATATCTTTTCTTTAAGCAGAATTTATGGCGATAAAAAGATAGACAGCCTGATGAATGAGCTTAGAATCACTGATGAGGACAGAATATCCTTTGTTAAATTCGTCAGGGACTCCATCAGCTATGCGGTAGCTTCAAGGTTTAAGGTGGATTATCCGATGGATAAGGAGCTGTTAAGAGAAAATTTCAAAAGACTGGACAGCATATCTATTATGAGCCTTGGTGAAACCGTATCGGATATTAGCGGAAATATCATAGATACAACCATTCAAAAAAGTAAAGAGTTGGAGCTTCAAAAAGGAGTTTTAAGAAACAGAGAAGCAGGATATAATAAGATTAAAGAAGAAATTGAGGAAGGAGAAAACTATGTACTTCGACGAGATGATAAGGAAAAGAATTAGTGAAACCGAGCGAGTTTTCAGAAATGGAGAGTACGGACGAGATAGCAGTCAAAATCAGGGAGAACACACTAAACAGCTTGGAGGAACAGACGGACTTCATCAAGGAATACCCGAATCCGACCTACGCAGTGATGAGGTTAGACTACCTTTCACAGAGCGAGGAGCAGAGCCGCTTCGAGATGTTAGTGGATCTATACAAGGAGAAGAAGCTGACAGAACACCTGATGGATATTCAAAAACAGGCGATAGCATTTATGAGGACAGAGAAGCCGAAACTGATGAAGGCTTGGAAGATAGAGGGCGAGGAAAGTCCTCAGTATGGGGCAAAGATTTCAGCCTTGAAGGAAATGACCATCAAGGAAATCGTGGAAATTTAAAAGAAAATACCAAATCAGAGATAAGAGAAGCTGACAAGGCTTCTTTTTCTTTGCCTGAAAACTCTTACGGACAGATAAGGCTTAGCATCCCTCTTGCTCAGAAAGATATAGACACTGTCCTTATTAACGGGGGAAATCACGATGGGGGCAGACTTCCTATCATTGCCGAGTTTTCCAAAGGAAAAAGCAATGAAGAATTAGGAGAATACCTTAAAAACACTTTTCAAGGTGGGAACGGCTATATCATTGACGGAAATGAAATATCGGCTTGGTATTCGGATAAGGGACTTCACTTTTCTTCCGGAACATCGGCAAGAGAAGATCATACGCAGGTTTTAAGTTGGAGTGATGCTGCAAATAGAATTGCTGAACTTTTGGAAAACGGAGATTTTGCTACAAATGTGGAGATTTCAGAAGCCTTGGATTATGAAAGAGATAGAATTTCAGAATCCCTATGGTACCTCATTCACGATTTGAGTGAGGAAGGAAAAGAACAAGGCTTTTTTGAATTTCTCGAAAAGGGAGGTGGCTTTCCGGATGAAACAAAACGATTATCCGAGGCACTGAAAAATCCTGAACACCTTGGGGATGTCATCAAAGAGTATGGACGATTTTTAGAAGCATATAGAGAAGATAGAGATGTACTAAGGTTTCACTATCATAAGGTGGACAGCCTTTATCAGAAGTTACAGGAGCTTGCACTGTCAAGAAAAGAATATACTTCTAATCTTACTGAACTTCCAAAAGTAAAAGCCTTTATTACAGAAGATGAAGTCCTTGCTACTCTTTCAAGGGGAAGCGGAATCGATAGAGGAAAAAGAGCGAATTACCAAAGTTTTTCAAAGAAAACCACACTTTACAGGAAAAAGCCGACTTCTTAAAAGATGAATACGGAACAGGAGGAAGAAGCCATGCGGTATCAGGTTTGACAGGCAGTGGAGAATGGCACGATGCCAAAGGAATAAAACTGGAAAAGAATGATTGTAATGATGTGTTTCTTACTTGGTCAAGCTTGGCAAAGCATATTGATGAGCTGCTTTCTAAAAATCTTTATGAAGAAAAGAAAATAGAAAGTAAGGCAGAGAGAGAAGAAGAAAAAGAGCCACAAAAATCACAATATTATTCTAAAGATGAACCTGAAAAATCTGATGACAAAGGAAATGCTTGAAAGAGTACCGGAACTTTACGCACAGGAAGAAGTATCTTTAGCGGATAAGGAAGTTCATGCAGCATATATCATTCCTTTTAGAAGCAACTGGACTTGGTATATGACGGAGTACGACAGAGAAAGCGGTGATGCTTTTGGTCTTGTTTTAGGGATTGAACCTGAATGGGGATATTTCAATCTTGAGGAACTGAAGGAACTAAACGCACAAAGACTTATTTTAGAGGATTTTCCAAAGACTTTTCGAGAGATTAAAGATACAGAGCTTGTAAAACAGATGAGCGAGGAAGAAATAGACCGAGTATTTAACGGGACAGCTTTCCTCAAAAGATAATCATAAGGAACAGGAAATCTTTTATCTTAGTGATGAAATGGGAATTTCATTAGAAGAAGCAGAGGGTATTATCAACGATAGGAACAAATTATCAGGTGTTAATGCAGAGGATAAAGAAAAAGAAGCAGATGACATAAATGCCCTGCCTGATGAAAAAATTGCTATTAAGGTCGGCACAGAGTTCATTGTGGCAGATAAATCTGATGTAGCTCATATCAATTTATCCGAAGCAAAAATAGCGTGGCTCTTGGCGGTGTAAAAGTACAAGCTGTTTTATGGAGAAAGCTATGAAGATAGCAAAAAGGTTGATGAACTGATAGACAGCTACGGCTATACAGCGTATCAGCTAAAAGAACATTTAAGAATAGATACAACCGAGTATAAAACTTATGAAAACTTTGAAGAAATGGAAGAAACACTTGAGAAAAGTCCTGTTCAACCTACCTATTTGACTACATTCAGCAAAAAGAAGAAGTAGAACTGAATGAAAAAGAAGAAAGTCTTACAGAACAATTTGCAGGTGAGAACAAGGTGATACCGTCTATTTTTGACCATGAAAGCATATATCGCAAGGGATATTGAAAAAAATAAAAGTAAACGGAAAGCCGGAGGTATGGCTGTATCCGGCAAGAGATGGAAATAGGCAAATTGCAATCGTACCGTTTATGGATAATGAGGAGCTGCTAAAAAAGATAAGCCTTGAAAGACCAAACTTTTTGGTTGGCGATGAAGTGAGATACAAGGATAAGGACTGTACCATTACCCGCTTTGACAATATGGGAAATAACCTAAAGACTGTAACGGTTATGGACAATACCGAATATCTTGGCGGTATGATAACCGGCTCAGATGTCATTCCCTATCGTTTAGAAAGCGATCTTGAGAGGATATTTGAAAATCTGACATACAAGAAAGCTAAAGATACGATTCAAGATATTGATGAAAAGACAGAAAAAAACTAAAAATAGAAGCTCATAACTTTAAGATTACCGAAGAAATCCTCCCTGAAAAACTAAGTCCGAGCGAAAGACTTAATAACAACCTTGAAGCGATCTCTATGCTTAACCGCATTGAAAGCGGACAAAGAGAGCTTGACAGTACAGCTCAGGGAGTCTTGGCAAAATATGTCGGTTGGGGCGGATTATCCGAAGTATTTGACGAGAGTAAGGAAGGGCAGTGGAAAGAAGCAAGAAGTTTCTTAAAAGAAAATCTATCGCAGGCAGAATACGAAGCTGCTAAGAGAATCTACCTAACAAGCTTTTTACACCGAAAACAGTGATTGACAGTATCTACTCTACCCTGTCAGGAATGGGCTTTAAGAGTGGTAATATCTTAGAACCGTCAATGGGCATCGGAAACTTTATCGGTAATCTTACTGATGAAATGAAAAAGTCCAAATTTTACGGTGTAGAGCTTGACTCGGTAAGCGGTCGAATTGGAAAACTTCTATATCCTGAAAGTGATATACAGATTAAAGGATTTGAGGAAACTTCCTTTTCCAATAATTTCTTTGATGCTGTTATCGGTAATGTACCCTTTGGAGAGTACAAGGTCAATGACAGGGAGTATAACAAAAATAACTTCCTGATCCATGATTATTTCTTTGCGAAGTCCATTGATAAAGTAAGAAACGGAGGTATCATCGCCTTTATCACATCTTCAGGCACAATGGATAAAAAGGACGAAAGTGTCAGACGCTATATTGCAGCAAGAGCAGAGTTTTTAGAGACAATCAGACTTCCAAATGATACCTTTAAAGGGTGTTGCCGGAACAGAAGTAACATCAGATATTATCTTTTTAAAGAAAAGGGACAGTATAAGAGAAAGGGACGAGGACTGGATACATCTTGCAGAAGATGAAAATGGGCTGACATATAACAAATACTTTGTAGAGAATCCTCAGATGGTGCTTGGCTCTATGGAAGAAGTGTCAGGAAGATTTGGAAACACCCTTGCTTGTCTGCCAAAGAAAAATGCCGATTTAAAGGAGCTGCTTGTAAGGGCAAGTGAAGAAATATACAGAGTGCAAACCCTATGAAGAAATAGAGCTCTTTAGATGATGAGATCAGCATCCATACCCTGCCACGGATGATGTCAAGAACTTTTCCTATACCCATTATTGATAATGAAGTGTATTACAGGAAAAACTCCCTTTTTGTAAAGAAAGAGGTAACGGAGAAGAACAAGGAAAAAGATCAAAGGATTACCTTGAACTGAAGAAGCTCTAAAAGATGTCATTTACAAACAAAAAGGAAGACTTTTTCGGAGGATGAGGTAAAAAGAAAGCTCAAGAAAAAAGCTCAATGAAGTCTATGACAGTTTTTCAAAGAAACATGGCTTTGTAAATAACCTAAAGTAATACCAGAGCCTTAAAAGAAGATAGCAACTTCCCTCTTGTTTCATCCATTGAAATCCTTGATGAAGAAAAACTTTTAAGGAAAAAGGTGATATTTTTTCAAAAAGAACAATCACAAAGGCAAAGACTATCGACCATGTAGATACTTCTTTAGAAGCTCTTGTGTTATCTATGTCCGAAAAAGGGCTATGTGGACTTTGACTATATGGAAAGCCTGACAGGGAAAAAGAGCGACCTACTTTGATTGAAGAGTTAAGGAGAGATTTATCTAAGTATCAGAGAAGAACAGAAACTTTTTACAAACCTCTATCCTTTAACTTGGAAGATGGAGATTTGCCTTTTTGCCTGTGCAAATGGCAGCAATTCATATAAATATGGCTATGTATACAAAAGGATGAATACTTTATCAGGAAATATCAGGGATAAGATTGCCATTGTTGACAGCTATCTTTCAAAAGCTAAGACAGACCGAAAGAGAACTTCCTCATCTGGGGTATGCGGAAGATGGCAAAGAAAAAAAGAGCTGATAAGCTATGAGATGAACCGTTTGGAATACCAAAAAGTCGGAACTTACCAAAAGTATTACCGAAAGAACTGGAAGCAAGTGAAATCAGCGTTCGTCTTGGTGCAACTTGGATACCGATTAAGGATATAGAAATTCATCTTTGAAACACTGAAAAACTCCGGGTTGAGCAAGATGGGATATTAAAGTCAAATTCTCAAACCTGACAAGCGAATGGAATATTGAAGGAAAAGAGCAGAGATAGAGGGTAATGACCTTGCTGAAATGACCTACGGAACATCAAGGGTAAACGGATATAAGCTGATTGAAGATGCCTTAAACCTTAAAGAAACAAAGGTCTTTGACCAGATTGAAAAATCGGATGGCTCAAAAAGTTCTGTTCTAAATAAAAAGGAAACTCTCCTTGCAGGACAAAAGCAGGAGCTTCTAAAAGAAGAATTTAAGAACTGGATATTTAGCGATCAGGAAAGAAGAAGCAGACTTGTAAAGCTCTATAATGAGCGTTTTAACTCTATCCGAAATCGTGAATATGACGGAAGTAACCTCTCTTTTGAGGGAATGAATACGGAAATCAGAGCTTAGACCACACCAAAGAAATGCCATTGCAAGAAGCCTTTACGGAGGGAATACCTTACTTGCTCATGTGGTAGGAAGCGGTAAAGACCTTTGAGATGGTCGCTTCCGCAATGGAATCTAAAAGGCTTGGAATGTGTTCTAAGTCTTTATTTGTTGTGCCGAATCACTTAACAGGACAGATAGGCAGAGAATTTATGCAGCTATATCCGTCAGCCAATATTATGGTGGCGGATAAGAAAGACTTTGAGCCAAGAAACAGAAAGAGGTTTATCGGTAAGATTGCTACCGGAGAATATGATGCGGTTGTAATCGGGCATACGCAATTTGAAAAAATCCCAATGAGTAAGGAATATCAGGAGAAACATATTCAGGATCAGATTGATGAAATCATTAACTATATGGAGGAATATAAGCATGATAGGAATCAGAACTTTACAGTAAAACAGCTTGAAAAAGACCAAGAAGAAAACTTGAAACAAGACTTGAAAAATTAAACGATGATTTTAAGAAAGATGATGTCATTACCTTTGAAGAACTCGGCGTAGATAAGCTATTTATCGACGAAGCACACAATTACAAAAATCTCTATCTCTACACAAAAATGAGGAATGTAGCAGGTATCGGTCAAAGTGAAGCATTTAAGTCCTCCGATATGTTTATGAAGTGTAGATATATGGATGAAATGACAAATGGTAAAGGGATTGTCTTTGCAACAGGAACGCCTGTATCAAACTCTATGACGGAGCTTTACACCATGCAGCGTTATCTTCAGTATGAAAACCTAAAGAAAAATCACTTGGAGCATTTTGACGCTTGGGCAAGTACCTTTGGAGAAACACAGTCCGCCTTTGAACTTGCTCCTGAAGGAACAGGATACAGGGTGAAAACAAGATTTTCAAAGTTCTATAACCTACCTGAATTGATGTCCATGTTTAAGGAAGTCGCTGACATTCAGACCGCAGATATGCTGAATCTTCCAACACCTGAAGCACACTATGAAGTAATTAAAACCTTGCCGAGCGAGGAACAAAAAGAAATCCTAAAAGGATTATCTGAAAGAGCGGATAAGGTTAGAAATAGAGTGGTTGAGCCTGATGAAGATAATATGTTAAACATCACCAATGACGGCAAGAAACTTGCCCTTGACCAAAGACTGATCAATCCCCTACTTCCTGATAATCCTGACAGCAAGGTGAATGTTTGCGTGAAAAATGTCTTTAGTATTTGGGATAAGACCAAAGAAAATAAGTCACACAGCTTCTATTTTCCGATATGTCCACACCGAAAGGCGATGGAGAGTTTAATATCTATGATGATATTCGAGAAAAACTTGTAAATTTAGGTATTCCAAAAGAAGAAATTGCCTTTATCCATGAAGCAGGTTCAGATAAGCAAAAGGACGAGCTATTTGCAAAGGTGCGTAAGGGAGATGTAAGGATATTGCTCGGCTCTACTCAGAAGATGGGAGCCGGAACGAATGTGCAAAACAAGCTAATCGCACTTCATGATTTGGATGTCCCATGGCGTCCTGCGGACTTAGAGCAAAGAGCAGGTAGAATTGTAAGACAGGGAAACGAAAATGAGAAAGTAGATATTTATCGTTATGTTACAGAGAATACCTTTGATGCGTACCTTTGGCAGACGATCGAAAATAAGCAAAAGTTTATTTCTCAGATTATGACAAGTAAAACACCTGTCAGAGTGGCGGAAGATGTGGACGAAAGCAGCTTAAACTATGCCGAGATTAAAGCGTTGGCTACGGGCGATCCAAAGATTAAAGAGAAGATGGACTTGGATAATGAGGTTACGAAACTTAAAATGTTGGAAGCAAACTACAAGTCAAATCGCTATCGTCTGGAGGACAAGGTGGCAAAAACCTATCCGGAAGAAATTGCAAGGACGGAAAAACTCATTGAAGCTGTAAAGAAAAGACATATCAGAGGTTGAGCCGAAAGCGGAAGGAGAGGAAAAGTTTACTTCCATCACGATAAATGGCGAGAAAATTTCAGATAAAAAGATAGCCGGAGAAAAGCTCCTTGAAGCCATTTCTAAAGTAAAAATCAATGAAAGCAAGGTAATAGGCAAGTATAGAAATATGGACTTGGAGGTCAGCTATAACTTCTTTACCAACGAGCAGAATTTCAGCTTAAACGGTGCTGCAAAGCATTCAGGAGAGCTTGGCACAAGTGCAGACGGTAATATTACAAGACTGGATAACGCTCTTGAGAAAATGCCTGAGAAATTAAATAGACTTGAAGAAAAGCTCATAAGCACCAAAGAACAGCTGGAAAATGCCAAAGAAGAACTTAAAAAGCCGTTTGAAAAGGCTGATGAGCTGAAAACTAAGGTATTAAGACTTGCGGAACTGAATAAACTGCTTGATATGGGAGAAGTGGAAGAAAAGAGAAATGATAATCCCCTTGTAGAAGATGTAAAAAGAGCGATTATTGACTTCTGTAACAGAGAGTACGAAGAAAACCACAGCTACGATGAATTTGACACACTATACCCTGACTTAAAGCACATAGGTATTGCGTATACGAATACACCGGATGAAAGACATGGGATTCAGTACGAACTGAATTTAGAGGATTACACATGGACACAGTACATTGATGATACTCCAATCAAAACAGAGAGCTTTGATTATGAGAACAAAGGAGAGATGAAGCTCTAAAGAATATGAAAAAAATGAGATTGAGCTATCCTCTTTTGAAGATTTGAGTCTATGTGGACTCGGAAGATTTAAGGGCAGCAACGGGACTTGACATTGATGATGAGGGAAATTTCTATGATCCGCTTGCAAAAGACCTCGATAATGACGGTATCATCGACAGATATGACAATGATTTCAGGGACAGCGATTACTTTGAATCAACCTATGATGTGGAAGATAATCTTCATACAAAAGAGGAAACTTCTCAAAGAACGGAAGATAAACCGTCTATTTTAGGACAGATCAGAGCTTATCAAAGTGAAAGCAAAACGGAAGAGAAACAAACTACAAAAGAACAGGAATATGCAAGATAAAGGGAGCGAACAGCTCCCTTTTACCATGAAAGGAGATATAAAAACATGGATTACAAAACAATAAGGGATAGGATTGAAGATATGGCAAAGGATAACCACAAAGATTTTGTGAAGGCGGTTATCAGCATGGAAAAAGGAATTAACGATGAGAGTGCCTTAGATAAGCTCTATGATGCTTATATGGCAAATGATACCATCAATCTGCTTCATGAAGATTTTGACTATATGATTGAAGATTTAAGAGAACAGGGACAGATAAAAAGACCTGCCCTATGTTCAGCAGGAGAAAGATGACCTTGTAAATATCGTCGGAAATGTTGTAGGAAGGTCGATGTAATCGAAAGAGAAAATAAGAACGGAGAAGCCTTTTAAGGTGGCAAATTTCTCCGTAGTTTCCAAAGGTGATGATGGTAATAAGGTGTATCATAGTTGCTCCGCCTACGGCGAAAAGAGTGATATTCCAAAGGATTTTAAACAGGGAGATTTCGTAAAGTTATTCGGACAGCTTAGAACCTCTATTGATGATAACGGCAAGGAGCATAGCAATGTAAGGATATTATCCTCAAAGCTCTTAAAGGCAAAAGAACAGATGAAAGGACAGGATAAAAGTCAAGAGATTGCTAAACTGAAAAGTGAGATAGAAGAAAGAGAAAAAGACTTATTTTATGCAGATTCTTGGGAGCAATCAGGACAGATTAGAGCAGATATTGAAAAAAATGAAAGCTAAGTTAAATACCTTGCTCAATTCTGAAAAAGGTCAAGAAAACGGTAAAAAAATCCATACTTGGTGCTATCAAAGAATATCAGGCAGAAGATAAGGAGAAGCCCAAAGAAAGCAAGGAAAAAACCTAAAAGAAACGGAGAGATAAATGTATGGTCGGTGTGGTCTTTAGGGCTGCACCGGCTCTTTTTTTTCTATATGTTTACTTTTACGCTTATATAATATATAATAAGAGCGTGAAAGGAAGTGAGTTCATGAACCAGTTAGAACAGATTGTGGAAATTTCAGCTGCGGGTAATGGAGTTTTAAGAACTTCAGAAATTATCAGTAAAGGAATTTCTAAAACGACTTTGGCAAAATTTGTAGAAAAATATAATTATGAGCGTATTTCACATGGAATTTATTGTTCTCCGGATGTATGGAAAGATGGACTGTACTTATTACAGCTTCGTTGCCCGAAAACAATCTTTTCTCACGATACAGCCTTGTTTCTGCTTGATATGACGGATCAAGAGCCGCTGCAATATACTGTTACGGTAAAAAGTGGATATAATGCCACTCATTTAAGAGAAGATGGTGTAAAAGTATTCTCTATTAAAAAGACTTTTTGAACTTGGGATTTCAAAAGCAAAAACACCTTTTGGAAATGAAGTTTTCATCTATAATCCTGAGCGTACTGTTTGTGATATGATTCGTAGTCGTTCATAAATTGAAATTCAAATTTTTCAGGATGCAATGAAGCAGTATATCAGGCGTAAAGACAAGAATTTGCACCTGCTTATGGAATATGCAAAAAAACTTCGAGTAAATCATATGTTAAGTAAATATTTGGAGGTGTTATTATAATGATTCATTCATCAAAAACAACTAAAAAGATTTGATACGAAATTTGTCAAAAGAAGTCGGTATTGAAGCCCATGTACTGATTAGAAAATATATGATGGAGCGGTTTTTAGAGCAGTATCTTCATCAAAATACAATGGAAGTTTTATCCTAAAAGGCGGAATGTTGGTAGCAGCTTTTTGTAGGGGGTAGAGGCAAAGGGCTACAATGGATATAGACACTACCATTAAAAGGTATTCCTGTAACGATAATTGATATGGAGCGTACAATTACAGAAATTTCAAATATAGATTTAGATGATAATGTGAAGTTCAGAATTAAAAAGTATCGAAATTATGGATGAAGCAGAATATTCAGGGAATACGATTCAGTATGGATGCTGTATTAGATGGAGCAGTTATTCCTTTGAAGATAGATATTTCTACAGGCGATGTAATTACTCCAAGAGAAATAGCCTATTCATACAAACTGATGTTTGAAGATAGAACAATCCCCATTATGACATATCCTATTGAAACGGTCTTGGCAGAAAAGCTGGAGACTGTCATTTCAAGATCCATAACCAATACAAGAATGAGAGATTTTTATGATATTCACATACTCTTAAAATCACAAAATATAAATGCTGATATATTGGCTTTAGCGTTAGAGAACTGCTAAGAAGAGAGGAAATTTTAGCCTTTTAGAAAATGCAGAAAGCGTATTGAAGATAGTAAAATCAGATGAAGATATGAAAAGGTTGTGGGATATTTATCAGAAAAAGTTTAAATATGCAGGCGAATATACTTGGGATGAGGTAATACATTCGGTTAGGGAACTATCCATAGAAGCTAAATTAGATGTTGAAAAAAATATCTGTTGCAGAAAAAAATAGAGAATACAAAAATGACAATGTGGAATCCGCAAAAATAGAAAAAGATATGAAAGATAAAAAGGAAAAAGAGATGAAGATTTATCTCCATCTCCTTGCCCATATAAATTCCATAGTTCTTTCGTATCTGATAAAGCTCGTCCATAGTCGATTTTTGAGGAAGAATACTCCTGCATAAGGGTATTCTTTTTTCTTACAATTTATCAAGCTCAGATAAAATATCCCTTGAATTTTGGCAGCTTGGAATAAGACTTTTAAGCTCGGAAAGAGCGTTTTCAT
>BNJU01000754.1_pt1 | contig 93950 bp, 93 predicted proteins | sample 8539281 | NCBI WGS metagenome assembly BNJU01 (sample SAMD00202456, study PRJDB9452) | human saliva metagenome | isolation source: human saliva | place: Japan
TATAAATACTATAACACTTAGAATTACATTCAAAAACAAAACCAAACTGATATATAATTTATCTCTCCACTATCAAAAGGAAGCATGGTGTTGTCGTAAAGTTTATTACCTTTCTCAATAAGGGAGAAAAAGCTACAACAAGGATAGCAATGAACAAGAAGACACCCAATACTATTCCCAGTCCACATGCTTACACGTTCTTTCCAACCAAACGAGCCAAATCTCTCCCAGCGGAGCTTGTCATTAATCAACCAATCTGACCAATTATCATCTTTCGTTTCCTTCATAGAGATTCTTTATAAGCAAAAACGGAGATATATTCCTTATGATATATCTCCGTTCTATTCGTTTTCTGTGTCAGCAGCTATCACTTAATCCAATTCCTGGAAAGCCTTGAAAATCTTTGCAGCAATCTCCTTCTGCTCCTCAGCATCAACCTGTACGTGATGCTTGAAATTAACATCAGCCTCACTGTTCATTGGCAAGAGGTGGATATGTGCATGATTAACCTCTAATCCCAAGACGACCTGTGCTACCTTCTTACATGGAAAGACTGTCTTTATAGCACGTGCAACCTTCTTTGCAAAAACCTCAAAGGCTGCAAGTTCCTCATCTTCCATATCAAAGATGTAGTCAACCTCCTTACGAGGAATAACAAGTGTGTGTCCCTTTGTTACAGGATCAATGTCGAGAAAAGCATAGAACTGTTCGTTCTCTGCACACTTGTAGCTTGGAATCTCACCCGCTGCAATCTTACTGAATATTGTCATACAAACCTCCTTGTTTTAATGTTATGCATCAATTGAGATCTTATCAATGCGCAGAGTGATAGTACCACGAGGGATAGTGATTTCAACCTCATCGCCCACCTTCTTATTCAACAAGCCCTGTGCAATAGGAGTCTTGATTGAAATCTTATTCTGCTTCAGGTTAGCCTCTGTCTCACTAACAATCGTATACTTCATCTTAGCATTTGTCTTTACGTTTGTCATCTCAACAGTAGACATAATCTGTACAGCATCAGTGCTCAAACGTGACACATCAACAATCTTTGCTTGTGCCACGGTCATCTTCAATTCAGCAATACGTGCTTCCAGATGACGCTGTGCCTCCTTAGCAGCATCATATTCAGAATTCTCACTCAAGTCACCCTTATCGGCAGCTTCGGCAATAGCAGCAGATGCCTTGGGACGTTCAACAGATTCTAAATACTGCAAATCGGCTACGAGTTTGTCGTAACCTTCCTGTGACATATAAGCCATAATATCTTGTTTTAAAAATTAATCGTTTTTCAATAGACATAAAAAAGATAGAATTCCAACATCAATCTCACTGAATGTCGGAATCCCATATCCTTAAACGTCTTAATCCTTTTTATTTTTTTGCAAAGATAGGCTTAAAAATGACATAACAAAGTTTTTAACGGATAAAAATGCTTTTTTTATAAGCTATATTTCAACTTTTCTTTCAGACTTTAGTCTTTCTTTCAGGTTATATTCAACTTTCTTTATATAAAATCCTCTTTACATTACATCCGCTATTGCCAAACAAGTAATGAACCGTAATGTCAACTATCTCGGCTCTGGCGAAACCATTAACCAAAATCGGTCTTTAGAGTTTAAACTATCATTTTGTCATATAAACTACTTGATGTAAATCAATAATACATCATATGCTAAAAAGACATTGGAAAAAGTTGCAAAATATAAAAAAATACTCTTTACCTTTGCAACGTGTTTTTTCATAGTATTAGATTTAAGGTTAACAAAGGTTGGACTACAGCGGTAGTCCTTTTTTTATGTCTTTAAGTCTGGTATCACAAACATTTTTATCGGTAAATATTAGCTTACAGAACTTATCAATACTAACCGATAAGCATACTCCCAACAAGCTACATATTCTTATCTTATTATAAGAATAACGACCAGTAAAACCCTATTCAACCATCTCCAACAACACTTTTAACATCCAACACATCTCGTGCTGGTGCTTAGCACCTATTGTGCGGAGGATAAAGCACCAATGGTGCGGAGCACTTAACGCATTGTAAGATGTAGCCAAAGCTGAGAGCAAAGCTTATTGTTAGCAAAGAGCTACGATATTAACTCTTTAGAAGATAACAAAAACATATATAGGCTGCTACAGGTGCCAAAGAGCATCTGTAACAGCCTATATTCATTATTTAGTTGTACTTTCCTTTAAGGTATCATCTACCCTTCACCATTTCCAAGAAGTATTCATGCACACGCATATCACTATCCAATTCTGGATGAAAAGCAGTAACAAGTTGGTTTCCTTGGCGAGCAGCTACGATATGACCATCAACCTCTGAAAGGGTTTCTACCTCATCAGCAGACTCCTTTATATAAGGTGCACGGATGAAAGTCATTGGGATATCGCCATCAATCCCCTTAAAAGGAGCCTCCGTATGGAAACTACCCAACTGACGACCATAGGCGTTACGAGCAGCAGTCATACGCATTGTGCCCAATCGAGGAGGAACTGGAGCAGACGGGACTATTCCCCTCTACCTCACGAGCAAGGAGTATTAAACCCGCACAAGTACCAAAGACTGGCAATCCTGCTTCGATAGCTTCACGGATAGGATCAAGCAAACTGAGGTCACGAAGGAGCTTTCCTTGAGTGGTACTCTCACCACCTGGGATTATCAATCCATCTTTCTCCTGTTGCCAATCCTCCAATCGTCGCACCTCAAAGCAATCAACTCCCCAGCTTTACGGAGCATCATTTCATGCTCTAAGAATGCTCCCTGCAGGGCAATAACGGCAATTCTCATTGTCCACGCTCAGCCATGAGCACTTCAATTTCATGCTCGTTGATACCAACCATAGCCTCACCCAAGTCTTCTGACAATGCTGCCAACTCCTTAGGGATTATTATAGTTTGTAACTGCCTTTAACGATAGCTGCAGCACGCTTAGCTGGGATCACCACTCTTGAAGATACCAGAACCAACAAACACACCCTCAGCACCTAACTGCATCATCAACGCAGCATCAGCAGGAGTTGCCACACCACCAGCAGCGAAATTCACTACAGGAAGCTTACCATTCTCGTGTACATACTTCACGAGGTCGTATGGAGCCTGCAACTGCTTAGCAGCCTCAAAGAGTTCGTCCTCACGCTTACTAACGAGTTCACGAATCTGACTCTGCATCAAACGCATATGGCTAACAGCCTGCACAACATCACCTGTACCAGGCTCACCCTTTGTACGAATCATCGTTGCACCCTCTGCAATACGGCGCAATGCCTCGCTCAAATTACGTGCACCACAAACGAATGGCACCTCAAATTGTGTTTTGTCAATATGATAGATATTATCAGCAGGAGATAGAACTTCACTTTCATCAATGTAATCAATCTCAATTGCCTGCAGAATCTGAGCCTCAGCGATATGACCCAATACGGCACTTTGCCATTACAGGAATCGTCACAGCCTCCTGAATGCCTTTTAATCATCTTTTGGGTCACTCATGCGTGAAACGCCACCAGCAGCACGAATATCAGCTGGGATACGTTCCAATGCCATTACTGCACAAGCACCTGCAGCCTCAGCGATACGCGCCTGCTCTGGTGTTGTTACGTCCATGATTACACCGCCCTTTAACATCTGAGCGAGGTTGCGGTTTAGTTCTTGTCTATTTGCCATATTACTTTAATTTTTTAGATTTCTACCATGTTTCACTCACGAATGAGTGTATATGAAGATGTTATATGTGTTAGTTAATATTAGAAATTCCTTTTAAAACGATGAGAAAAGCGTAAGAACAACACACGGATTTATGAGCTTTAAAAGGCTACATGTTGTCCCCTACTTTATCCCGTTAGGCTCTCCCCTCCTTTGGAGGGGCTGGGGGAGGTCCCCCTACGACCTTCGCCACTCACTCGGAGTCTGTCCCATCTGCTTCTTAAAGAACTTAGAGAACTGAGCTTGTGAGGCAAACCATGCTCATATGCAATCTCTTGAATGGTCTTCTGTGTCGTTCGAAGCTGACAGGCAAGTGCCTCTGCCAGTGTATGATCAATGATACATTTGGGAGATTTACCAGATATTCTATGCGCCACCTGCGACAGATAACGTGGAGAAACATTCAGACAGTCAGCATAAAAGGCAACATCACGATTCGTATGATAATGCAACTGAACAGCTTCTAAGAATTCATTATACAGCTGACTACTCCGTCCACTGATATCACTCTTCCTTGCTACAAGCGTTCTGACATACTCCCGAGCATGTTGTAACGCTTCATCCATCGGCTCGTCTTGGCTAAGATAGACTGCAAGTGCTGATGAAAAACTATTGGCAAGACCATGCTGTAAAGGGTCGTCCAACACAAATGAGCGTACAGTTCGACGTCCTTCTCCTTTCAACGAAGAACAATCAAAGATTCTTTCAGCCTCTCCTTCACGCAGAATGACAAGCGAACAAAGTGGTAGCAAACGACAACGTATCTGTGTGATCACGTCATCTGTCATCAATCTGTCACCATTACTTGCCGTCACTATTGGGTCATATATAATATGGTGAGGACGATACTTCAACAGTGCATCCACCACGACAGCCAAGGTCTCTATGGTTCTAATCATTCCCACCTTTACCGTGTCAGGCTGCATATCATTGATAATCGCCTCAATCTGTCCTCTAACAATCTCCGCAGGAAGGTCATAGAAAGCCTGAATACCCAAGGTATTCTGCACCGTGACAGACGTTACAGCCGACACAGCATAGCCTCCTAAGGTTGCTATCGTTCTGATATCAGCCTGCACACCAGAGCCACCAGTGCTATCTGAACCTGTTATTGTGAGAATTGTCTTCAACAGTTTAGGTTTATTGTTTTGCATACAAAGTAAATTGAAAATATTGAAACCTGCAAGAGTTATTCCTAAATTGACAAGAAAAACTACATTTCTGACTTTTATTAGGCTTATCAGTCTGATTAACCTTATCAGCCTTACAGCACTCAAAAAGCTTATAGACTCACATACACCAAAGGAATCTATCCACCCTATTATCATCCAATTTCATTGAAAACCTTTTCATTTTAAGACTTCGAAAACATGTAGATAAGGATTTGAAAAATCATTACATAATTCCAATTAAAACATCTGTAAATAATGGCAAAAACACATATAAGAAGCAGGTTTGCAACCAACAGTAAATCAATTAGTTATAAAACGGTATAAGAAAAGTTGCTTAATTGGACTTCAAAAGGGCGTTAATAAGGGTCTTAAAGGGCACCTTTTGCAAGCCAAAAGGGCGTCTTTTAGAAGCCCAAAGAGCATGTATTCAAAATTATGATGTGAAAAATTATGACAGAATAATAAGTTGTTAGCCCAATTAGACCAAATAGCCTAATTAGGCTAATAGGAATAAGTTGTTTGTGAAGACAGATAGACTTCGTACCTAATGACATTTATCATGTAGTTTATCCCCTTTATAAAACCATCTTATTGGAGCTAATTATACCGGTGTTGGGTGATGGTTGTTGGGTGTTGAGGGATGGTTATTGGGTGTTGAGTCTTTATAAAACAATCTTATTGGAGGAAATCATACCATGTATGTGGATGAATCTCATTCTATAAACAATCTACGTATTTAACGGAAGAACCTTCATAATACTTACTATTAGGTATTGACACATTTATAAAAAAAAACATAACTTTGCAAAGTTATTTACAAACCATTTAATAACAAAATGAAGAAATATTTACTAATCTTGACCGCCATATTATGCTCTCTTGTATCCATGGCACAAAACACCGACGCAATGCTCTTTCGGAGATGTGGAAGCAAAAAGAAGGTGGAAAGCACCTTTCTCATGCCGTAATCCAAGTAAAAGGTACGAACCTTAAAACTCAATGCGATGCTTCGGGTCACTTTAAATTAAGTAATCTTCCTGTAGGTAAGCAGGTTATCATAGCTACACTTGCTGGTTATCAGCAGCAGGAAAAAGAGGTAGACATGGTTAACAATAAAGGTTCTGAAGTCTACTTTGAACTGGAAAAAGACCCATTAGAGTTGAGTCAGGTCGTTGTAACTGGTACTCGTACCAGCCACTTTGTAAAGGATGTTCCTATCCGTACAGAGGTTCTGACATCACAGGCTATCACCAAGAAGAATGCCCAGAACTTATACGAAGCACTTGAAGGTGTACCAGGCATCCGCGTAGAACAGCAGTGCCAGTTCTGTAATTTCTCTGAGGTTCGTATGCAAGGATTGGGTGCTGAGCACACACAGGTACTCATTGATGGTGAGCCAATCTACTCTGGTCTTGCCGGTGTTTACGGTTTGCAGCAGATTGGAACCAATGACATCGACCGTCTTGAGGTAGTTAAGGGTGCCGGTTCAGCCCTCTATGGAAGTAGTGCCGTTGCTGGTGCCATCAACATTATCTCAAAGGAACCAACCTTTGAGCCATCTGTTAATGGTGATATTCAGTTCGGAAACTTTGGCTTCAAGAGCTATAAGGGTTCTGGATCTATGCGTTATAACAACATCGGACTGAGTGTATTCGCACAGCGTACACAGATGGATGCTATCGACCGCACACAGAATGGTCTTACACGTAAGGAAGTAAAGAACAAGGATGGTATCTCTGATCGCGTAGATGAGACGATGAACAACCTTGGTTTCAGCCTTTACTTCTATCAGCCTTTTGCTAAGAACGATAAGCTCGTACTGCGTGGTAAGGCGATTGATGAGCACCGTTCGGTGGTGTCATGACGAATGATCAATATATGAACCCATACACTGACGGTACAGAAGACATCCGTACCAACCGTCTTTCAGCTGACCTTGCTTACACCTTGCCTATCGGTAAGCACTCAGAATTGAACCTCACAACAGCGTATGTATATCATAAGCGTCAGGCAACAAACGATACCTTCCTCCATGACTACATGGACTCTCACAAGGACCCAGCACATCCAGACCAAGATGGTGCGGAACCTGACGTTTCTATGATGCGTCCATACATTGCTAAGGAGAATACGGTGACACCATCTATCACCTTCACTTCTATCCTTGGCAACCACACATTGCTTGGTGGCGTACAGGGTTATTTCACTCGTTTGCGTGAGACTGGACTCTATGTCATCTCTGCTGAGGACGAGAAGACAAGTCCATACTATGGCGTTCCTTACACTTCTATTGGTAAGAAGCATGCTAACGAACTTGGCTTCTTCGTACAGGATGAGTGGAACGTGACACCAAAGTTGACCGTTGTACCAGGTATCCGTGTCGACTCTCATAGCTCTGGTGAGGAGTATGCTACCAGCGTAAAGGTTTCTGATAGCGCCTTCCCAACTACTAAGTTTAGTAAGACAACCGTCAATCCTCGTATTGCTATCAAATATGAACTGACTCCCTTCACTCATTCTTCGTGCTAATGTAGGTACAGGTTTCCGTGCTCCTTACGGATTTTCTGAGGATCTCCACCTCTGTAGTGGTTCGCCACGTGTATGGAAATCATCTAACCTTAAGGGTGAGCGTGCTATTAGCTACAACCTCTCAGCAGACTATTATGCTAAAGAAGTATCAGTTCAGCATCAACATCTTCCGCACCAACTTGAAGGATAAGATTCAGTTCTCTCCTGCAGACGATGAGGTTAAGAAGTTCGGTTACTCTTACCAGTGGGAGAATGTTGACGATGCCTACGTACAGGGTGTAGAATTAGGTGCAAAGGCAAACCTCTTCCGCAACTTCAATGCTGGTATTAACTGGACCTTCAATCAAGGTAAGTTTAAGCACGAGCGTGCAGACTGGTCAGACCCTAACGATGAGACTGTAAAAAAGAGTTCCCACAGCGTCTGCAGTATGCTAAAGACAGTCGTAACATCTCTCGTTTCCCAGCAATGACTGGCGATATCGACCTCGATTATACCCCTGGCACTTGGACTTTCTCTCTCACAAGCTCATTACAGGGAAGAATGTTCATCGACTACAACTCTGAGGACGATGGTGCAACATCAAAGATTAAGAAGACAAACACCTTCATGATCTTCAACTGCCGTGCTGCAAAACGTTTCGGTACATGTACGGTTTATGCAGGTGCTAAGAACATCTTCAGCTATATTCAGGACGAGAAACACACAGACGACGCAGCCTTCATGTATGCTCCAGTATACGGCGCAACATGGTATGTCGGTCTCAGCGTTAAACTATAAGATACTCTCTGAATTATTTTATTGAAACTTAGGTCGCAGCCGCATTGCCCCACTGGTAATGTGGCTGCTTTGTTTTATACAACTAAGTACAAAATGAAAACAAGCAAACCGCCATGCGATAAATCTTGCTTTCAAACAAAAAACAAGAACTTACTAAACTTTTTGAGATAGAATTAGACTCACCTTTTTCTACTATTTTTTGCTCTTTCCAATACAAATCAGTACATTTGCATATTAAAATAAAGGTAGACACCACAACTAATTGTACAGCAATTATTAAACGAATTTGAAAAAGAAACAATAAAGCTATGGGATTAAACAGATATTTTCAGACGCCAACTGAGAACCGTCATAGAATGGAAAGAACAGAAAACTAACCTATTATTTCATCAACTGGAAACCACAACAGATGAAATAAAGGACGCAAGTAAACTTATTATTGCACCTGGTCAAGGCTGCATTATCGTCTATGATGGACAGGTGAGAGGGCACACTTACAGAACCAGGACATGTATGAGATGGAGTCTGACAACCATCCCTTTTATCACCACATTGCTTAACATCTCACAGCAAAGCAGAGAGCGAACATAAGATGAGGTTTCTACTTTCTTTCCGTACAGCGGAGATGGTAAACATCCTTTGGGGAACTGCTTCACCAGTGAAAATACATAGAACCTGATTATCAGTACCAGTGGCTCTTGGTGTCTGTGGAAACTTCTCTATAAAGATACATGATCCATCTCAAAATGTTTGTCACACTGCTTGGATCCTATCAGTGACTATTATGCAGAGGATGTACAAGAACTCGTATCTTCACGCATCATGACGCCACTCACAGCCTTTCTTGCAGTCAAAGCCTACCCTATCGAGAAGTGGATAGCCATCATAGGGTGAGCTTTCAAGGAGTTACAAGAACAAAGACTACAGAGGAGTTATCACGCTTAGGGTCTGGAGCTAACTGACTTCCGCATCACTTCTGTTACATTCGATGACGAAACGATGGAACGCATTGGTAGGATTGCTAAACATGACTACTGAGAAGCATGCAGCAGCTGAGGTAGACCTTGATTATGCTGGATTGCAGAAGTTAGAAGCCTTACGTGATGCTGCAAACGCAACGAAGGAGGACTGGCAGGAGCAGGCTTGCAAATGGGAGCAGGACTACAGTTAGCACAAGACATATTCAAGACTCAAGAGCGATGCTATAGTAGTGAGCACTACTGAACGCCTACGAAAGCTCAAGAAGCTCTTAGAGGAACAACTCATCACTGCTGAAGAATACGAACAAAAGAAGAACGAAATACTTTCTAAATTATGAATAAAGTCTTAATCCCCGCCATAGCAGTCCTCTTTGTCAATATCATTGCAGGTCTGGTTCTATCAATCTATCCATTAGCAAACATGCTCTACACGAGTGTTGCCATTATAGTCAACACTCTATTGGTTGTGATGTTATTTGCCCTTGGTGCAGAGCGTTCGCATCGTTTGAGTCTTGGTATGCTCTTCCTCTTAGCAGGAATCATAGAGTTTGTCAGTGGATTAATGGCACCAAGTAGTGTAAAAGATAACTGGTGGATAATTCTCTTTGCCATCTTTACAGCTGTAGAAGTTATTTTAAGTTATCTAACCATACACTATAAAAAACGATAAACATACAGGTACGTAATTCGATGTCAATAAAGATAAGACCAATAAAGTGCCCCAACTGTGGTAGCGAGAAGCATGATCAATTGAATGAAAAACTCTATCGCTGCAAAAACTGTGGGACAGAATACTTTTTAGATGATGATGACATAACAGTTCATGTCAAGCATGATTTTAACTACGATGGCTTTACGCAACCTAAAAGAGAGCCTAAAAACTCTTTTAGTAATACGAAAAGGAATTTCGTAGTAATTGGTATCGTCTTTTTTTGTTTTCTGTATGGTGCTATGTTTTTGTGGGATGGAAATAACAAAGGGAAAAATCGTCTTTTCTCAAGTGACTTATTCTCAAATGACTCCATTAGTGTAGTAGATCAATATAATATCATCATCCCAATGATGCATAAAGGACGAGTTTGTTTCTTTTATATAACGGAACGTAACATTGATTATAAGATTGATGATGATAAGACCTTAGCCGATGGTTACTATTATGGATTTGTCGATGCACAAACTGGGAAAGTGTTAGCTGATAAGCTCCTCATCAGTGACGATGAGAGCAAAAGAGTTGATATGACATCGATTAATGAACTTAAGATATGGCATCTTTACCAAGCAGATAAGTGGTTATGCCTCATTCCGAAGCAGTTTATCTATGAGATTAATCCGCAAACACTCACGATGAACAATATCTCTAAGACTATATTTGCTAATAAGGAAGCAATGTCAAGTGGGATCTCATCTGTGGATTTTATCTCTCGAACAAGCAATTTCTTTGATTTTTCATTAGAGGGAGATGAGGGCTTAGAAATATCTAATAACTTGGCAGAAGTTTACTATTACTTCCCTGCCACAGACCATCTATATACAGAAGAAGCCTATAATTACGCAAAGGAACTACCATCATCTGAATTAAAAGGAGAGATGCGTGATAGCGTATTATACATATTAGAAAGCAAGAAGTCTAATGCCTCTTCAAGCAAAGAAAGTCAAAACAGACTAACAAGAATACAATTCACGTATCACCTTGGGAATCCTAAATACCTTAGCAATCCCTCAAACAAGAAATACGATTTTGTGGCTAAAGACATACAAGTGGTTAGTAGTCAGCAAATATCAGATTGGTTCACAGGATTCGATGCAAACATTATTTTACAAGATTCAACGTACATACTTATTTGGTATAAAAGCAATATCTCGGAGAACGCACCAGCTGTTCTTCAGCTAAGAAATACTAATGGAAAGATTCTTTGGACACGCTCTCTTGATTGTCCAATAAAGATTGGTGGTGTTCTACGAGACAATCAGAAGATATGGTTCAGAGCAACAAGAGAGAACACCGATCGTTATGATGATGAATATATCATGAGTCTTACGTTAAAGGAGGTAACATAAAATACGAATATAAGTTTGCAAATAGTCACAACGTAAGGAAGCAATAAGTAGATAAAACAAATACAGAAAAAGCAATATAATGTCAACAAAGATAAGACCCATAAAGTGCCCGAATTGTGGCAGTGAGAAGCATCTTCAGTTGGATGAAAAGCGTTATCGCTGTAAAAACTGCGGTACAGAATACTTCCTAGATGATGACGACATAAACATTAATGTCAAGCATCAATTTGATTATGGAGGCTACACACGCACCAAAGGAGACGCAAACATCTCCACTATTAATGTTATAAAAGTATTCGCTATCATCGGTGGTTCTTTATTCTTTCTATTCATGTTATTGTTCTTCAGCATAGACTCTTCCAAGCCAAGCGCTAATTATAAAGACTCTATCAGCGTAGATGATTCATATAAAGCCATTGTCCCAGTAAAGTATAACGGACGTGTTTGTTTCTTCTATTTAACCGACCGTAGTTTCAGTAACTGGTATTCTGACGACGAGACACCACCATCAGGTTACTATTATGGATTCGTCGATCCAGATAGTGGGAAGGTGTTTGCTGACAAACTTTTCATCAGTGATGACGATGCAAGGAAGGTTGGTATGACAGCTTTCCACATGCTTCAGATACAACATCTGAACCAAGCCAAGAAGTGGTATATCACGATTCCTAGCCAGTTTATACTTGAGATAGACCCACAGACACTCACGCTAAAGGATGTCTCAAAGACTATCTTCGCCAAGAAGAAAGCAATGTCAAGTGGTATCTCATCAGTAGAATTTATCTCTGATACCTACGAAGACCACGCAAGTACGGCGGGCGTAGGTGAAGGCTTCAAGGTCACCAACAATTTGGCAGAAACCTATTATTATTTCCCAGCTACAGACCGTCTTTATACGAAGGACGCCTATGAATACGCCCAGCAACTACCCACTTCTGAGCTTAATGGTGAGGTTAAGGATAGTGTATTTTATATATTAGATCGTAAGGAAGCGAGCGAATCCTCTAGCCAAAAGAGCCTCAACCGCTTATGGAGAATACGCTTCATGTATCACTTAGGAGACCCTCAAGACGCTGGTTACTTCCTGTATGGTGTGACTGATTCTCCGCGTGGTGACAAGCGAATGATTAGTCACAACGCAATAACAGATTGGTTTACTGGCTTCAACTCAAAGATTGACTACCAAGACTCGAAGTATATCCTTATAGAGTATAATGCTAGTATCTCGGAAGATGCACCAACGATTCTTCAGCTGAGAAACACTAATGGCGTTATACTTTGGACACACGCCTTTGAGCTTCCACTGAAGATTCAGGGCATTATACGAGATAATCAAAAGATATGGTTTAGAGCGACCAAGGATAACGATAATACTGAAGACGAAGACTATATAGCGAGCCTTACTTTAAAGGAAGGTTATCTGAAATACGAATATAAGTTTACTACTAAACACAAGGTTCCAAAGTAATAAGTATTAAACACGAATATAATATGATAAAGATAAAATTACTTCTACTCTCTCTCTAATCGCACTACCTTTAGCGTGTAACGCACAGGAGAAGATAGTAGAAACCTATGACAATGGACAAATTAAAAGCATCTATCACATAAATAAGGTATGGGGATTTAAAGAAGGCTCTTGCATTAATTACACAATAGACGGAACACTTTATTCAGAGCTTAACTATCAAGAAGGAAAGCTACATGGGACAATTAAGTATTACAATGAATTTGGAAAGATAGAGGCTATCATTAACTATGACCATGGTATATTTGAAGGTAAATCAACAATGTACCACCCTATACAAAGTGCAGATGAAACGCCCGCCATTTACTTTACACAAATGTATCATAACGGTAAATTAAATGGAATGACATACGAATATGATAAGAAAGGAAAGAATATTATACGACGTGCGAGGTATCGTAATGGGATATGCATGGCTGACACCATTATTTCAGACAAAGGTATTACCTATAAATATAGAGAATACGAGAGTGAGTACGATGATGAGTTAGAACCAATGACTACCCGCTTTGTTCCATTTAAGAGTAAATCAGCGACAGCAAATAAATCTATGGCTAAGTCACAGAAGAAAACAGCAATTGCACGTTCTAATCACTCTTCCTCTACAAACAACAAGACAAGTGTAAGTCGCAAAACAACCCCTGCCAAACCAACAGAAATACAAGCGACTATACCCGAGAAGAAACCTCATCTGAAACTAAATAAGGATGGAGCGATAGAAATTGAGTAAGTCTCCATCTTATTATTTCTGCTGAACTAATGGCTACCAAATGGTCTGTAAAAGACTATTATTGTAAATAACAGCAAACTTAAACAACTTGAATACAACGAAGAACCTGTTTGAAATATATTTACAAAGGAAGCGTGTTTTTCATGAAGAATAAGGCGAAAAAGGGCTATTAGAGTCACATTTGTAACTAACATGAATTCAGGCACTTACAAGACGTAAAATAAAAGGTGCTTAATTGGACTTCAAAAGGGCGTTAGTAAGAGCCTTAAAGGGCATCTTTTCGAAGCCAATTGGGCGTCTTTTCGATGCTAAAAGAGCATCTATTAAAAATCAGGATGTGAAAAATTATAACAAAGTAATAAGCTATTAGTCCTATTGGGCTTATTGGACTTATTAGCCTAATAGGGCTAATAAGGCTTATAAAAATTATTAGGCTAATTGCCCTTATTAGCCAAATAAGCCCAATAAGCCCCAATAACAAAATCGGGCCAAACGTTTTCGTCCGTTTGGCCCGATTGTTTATAATCTTCTACTGATTTAAGTAATCAGCAGGTAAGGTTTTTATTTTGTCAGCTTGATTATCTTACAGCCATGTACAGGGATGACTGCCTCAATCTTATCGCTTACAGTACCCTCATCAGCATGCTTCCAAAGATCACGTGCAGACCAAGTACCAGTAATACCAACCTTTGTCAAGTCAATAGAACGAGTTGCAGATGCCTGATCACGATTGAAGAGACCGATAACCCAAGAGCCATCCTTCATCTGACCGTACCATACCTCACCATCCGTGTTCCAAAGGTTACGCTCTAATGGCTGACCAACAAAACCATCCTTCTGCAAGCAAGCATCTCGTCGTTCTGGAAGAACTTCAAGTCGTCGCCAGTTGGCATATCTGTGATAGAGATAGGTCCACCTGCCATCAAAGGAAGAGAGATTACAGACATCTTCTCATTATCATCAGCATAGCTTCCGATACGAATGAAGTCGCCATCAAGACGAATCTTCTTACGACCAGAAATCTTTGACCAATTGATGAAACCATCAAAGGCATTCTCAGAGTTTGGCCATCCACCACGAAGGCTACCACGGTTGTTATCAGAGAAACGATACCAAGAACCCTCAAGAGCATCGGCATCAATACGTACCATATTACCCGCATATCTCTCGATGAGAGCATTGTTACGCAAGTGAGGCATTACAAGTGAAACATATACACCATACTTCTGTGCATACTTGTTAATCCACTGCATACCCTTTACATAACGCTCACGACCATAACCTCTATCGATAACGTCAGTATAGTTCATACCATCTTCATACCAAGAGAGGAAGTCCATACGTACGAACTTCACGCCTAAATCAGAATAGTGCTTGAAGAATCCTTCAAAATACTGCTCTGCACCAGGGTGATCTGTCACTACCCAACCAAATTGATCCTTTGAACCAGGATGCTTAATGTCTTTATCTTTTGCTGGATCGTAAGCCAGACTGCTCACCTTAATACCATCAGTTCCTGGTATAACAGCATTAGGATTGGTATAATGATACCAGAATGGACTATCGTAAACACCAAGTTTCAAGCCCTTGGCCTTCAACTTTGCAACAATAGTTGTCAAAGGAACTTCTGGAGAACTCTCATCTTTTGCAGTGCGGCTATAACGTGTCATGTAGCCATCGTCACCACTCATTGAAGCGAAACCATCGGTAACAAGCATATCATAGCCATGTGACTTAAGATTGGTTGCTACATAGTCAATAGCCTCATCCCAGTCTTGCTCTGTAAAGATATTTGGGAATGAGCCAGCCTTCTCTTGTGCACGAAGATGACCATATACACTCCAATAAAGTGGCGCATAGTCCATACCTTCAGCCTCTGCAACAGGTGTAAGACCTACTGTTGGGTCAGTCTTATCAACGCTCAGATCGCTGGTTACGTCCCATTCATTGCTGTTACAACTTGTTAGAAGAGCAGCGAAAGCCAAGCTTGCTAAAAAATATTTCTTCATTGTTTTATTCTATCATAAGTAGTTTTAACCGGTAGCTGTGTGCCTTTAGCCTAATAAAATCCATGCATTATACTTACAAAACCCATGCATTGGAGCACCAGCTAACCCGGGTTATTTATGTTTTTTTAAACTCTGTTATGCGCTTATGTATTCAGCCTTGAACTTCTTGTTCTTCAAGTCAAGTGTCAGCTTATACTTTCCAGCCTTAGTGACCTTCCACTTCTTGTCACCATAAGAACTTTCAGTACCATAGGCAAGTGCATCCTTAGCTACACCTGTTTCGTTGATGACAGTGTTCTCTTCTGGAGCAAAGAAATAAGGCTTATCGCTTGAGAAACCAGACTTATCGAGCATAAACTTCATTTCGCCCTCAGCCAACTGAACTTCAATTGAGAAGATATGATCGCCTGACTTAGTGAAAGCAACACCATTATCAGTTACCCAACCAGCAGGAGTTGCGCTACCAATCATATATACATTCTCAGTATCCCAAGGTGATGGTGCAGCTGGAGCAGGTGCATCAGCGACAAACTTCGTTACCTTGATTTCATGCTTTGTGAGGTCGAATACAATAGTATAAGTACCAGCTTCTGTTACCTTCCCACTTATTGTCATCGCCACCAACAACCATACCCTGCTTTGCAGGACCATCATGGTTGAACTCACAATCAGCTACAGGTGCTTGAATCATGTTGTTCCATCCATCTGATTTGTCAAATGACAACTTGAACTCACCTAAGTTTAAATGACCCTCATATGTAAACTGTAAAGGATTAGAAGAGGTCTTAGCAAACTTAGCAGAACCGTCCTGTACCTTTGCTTTCAAGCCATCAATATCCCAACCGTATGGCGTTGCATTACCGATAAATGACAACCATTCAGACTCGATAGGAAGGATTGGACCTGCTGGTTCTTCACCCTCATAAGTAACTGTAAGCTTACGTGTGCGGAGGTCGACAGCGAAGGTATAGATACCAGTCTTTGTAACCTTCCACTTATTATCAGCACCACCTTTGCGAATATCAATCGCATCGCTGGCAACACCCTTATCATTGATTTCTGTATCAGCAGCAGGTGCGTAAACGAATGTAGCACCCCAATCACCCTTTGAGAGTGGCAACTTAATCTCGCCAGTCTTTAGTTTACCATGATAAGTAAAGAGATATTTATTCTCTGTATCACGTGTCATCTCAAATGGATTGTCAATACTCCACCCAGCAGGGGTAGCATCGCCCACCATATAGAGATGGTCGACCTTCAATGGAAGCTCTTCTGTGATGACCACGATATCCTTATCATCATGACATGATTGGAAGGTTATTGGCGCTAAAAGAGCCAATAGCGCCATACCATATTTAACTATTGATTTCATCTTACGAATAGGTTTTAATCATTTAATAAATTAGTTGCCATCATAACCAGGGTTCTGCTTCATGTCCTTATGAGCACCCATGATGTCTGGGTGGAATGGGAAGATTTCGATGTGCTTATCGGCATCTGCCTCCTTATCCCACCATGCATCTTCGAACTTACCAAAGCGAATCAAGTCGATACGGCGACGTCCCTCTGCGAAGAACTCACGTCCCCACTCTGCCAACATCTCCTTCATATCGAGGGTTGCTGTACCTTCTGGGGCATAGAGAACAGTGCTCCAATCAGAAGAAGGATAGTTACGCTTGCGTACCATGTTCAAGAGTTTACCTGCTGTAGTAGCATCTCCCTTGCGCAGCTTACACTCTGCAAGGCTATAGATAATCTCTGGGAGACGTATCTCACAGTAGTCTGCTTCAAGCTGAAGGTCCTCTTCAGTATCTGGATAGAGAGGATACTTAGCGAACATCCAACCAGAGTTGTCGTCACCATCCTCAAGTCTACTTTCAGTCTTATTGAGCCACTTGCTACCATCAGTAGCACCGAACTTACCAACAGCATCACGTATGTCAAGAACATATCTACCGTTGTGATCCTTCAAATACTGTGGATGTCCGTCATCATCAATATATTGAATCTTACCAAAGATGAACATACCCTCACGTCGACCATTGTTTAAGTTCTTGTACATCTTTAGTCGAACGTCTGATGGATACTTCTTGAATTGAGCGATAGGCATACCTAACTCGAAGTTATACTTCTCTCCCTTAGGGTTATAAGATGGTGAAGCAGAATACTTGAGGTTGTGTGAACCCTCCTTACACTTCTTATCCTTCAACCAGTCATTAGCCTTAGATGGAGTAGTCCACCAATAAACATCACCCTTGTAGTGCCAGTGTGTCTCGCCCTGAGAGCTTGGGAATGCGAAGATAACCTCATCACACTTGTCATTATCCCAATCGAATGCAGCGTCCCAACGGTCAGCTACAGCGTATGTACCATACTTACCATCAAGAATGTCCTGTGCATACTTCTCTGCATCAGCATAGCGGTCTTCACCAACATAAACCTGTGCATTCATATACAAGCGAACCAACAATGCAGCTGCACCAGCTTGTGTCCACTGACCTTCAATGTTGCCATTACCACCGAGGGAAGCCTTCTTAACCAAATCAGGTAAAGCATCCTTCAATTCTTTCTCTATAAAGTCGAAGATCTGACGTGGTGGAACCTGGCCTTTAGAGTTCTGTGATAGGTCTTTGAAGCCAACAGAGTAGTAGACATTACGGAACGCATCTAACAGACGAAGATAATACCATGCACGGAGAACGTGGTTCTGTGCGCGAAGGTTAGCGAACTCTGCTTCTGAAAAACCAAACTTTGACGCAGAAAGTGTATTAAGGTCTTCGATTACCTTATTAGCCTGTCCGATACCTTGATAGCAACCATTAAACTCAGACTGAGCCTCACCATTCGTGTTAATCCACTTATGGCGGTGCATACGAGCCCAACGACCACCATCATCCCACCAGTCTTCACGGGTAGGAGTAATCAATTGGTCGGCTGTTTCTTCATTCAATACATGGCGACTCTGGATACTCCAGAAGCCATGTTCGAATGGACGAAGTACTGCGCGGATAACGTCATCCTTCGTATTATAATAGTTGCTTGATGCCACTTGGTCGTACAGTGTCTCACTAAGATCAGTACAACTTGAGGCTGTCATAAGAGCCGCAGGCACTGCTAACAATGCTGCGTATTTATATAACTTATTCATTGCTTTTCATTATCTAAATGATTGAACGATTGTTTTAGAAGTCAACTTGCAATCCTAACATGAACTGGCGTGTTGATGGATAGTATGTACGTGAACCCGTAGCACCTGGTGTCAAGCCATTCATCTGATAGGTAGAAGGGTCTACACCAGAGAACTTTGTAATCGTAAAGAGGTTGGTTGCTGTTGCATAGATACGAACAGAGCTAAGATACTTCTTCTTCATATCTAAGGTATAACCAAGACTTACAGAAGAGAGCTTCAAGTAGTCACCAGGCTCAAGGAAGTAGTCTGAGACGATAGGGTTCTGTGTTACTGCAAGGTTCTTACTATATGCTTTATCCATTACATTACCTTGGAAGTTCTTAATACCATAATAGAAGTCATGGATATTGAAGATATCAAAGCCCAAAGCTGTCTGGAAGAACAATGAAGCATCTAAGTTCTTATAACGGAAACTATGTGTCATAGAACCCGTGAACTTTGGAAGACCATTGCCTACAAACTGACGATCATTATCTGTAGCATTGTCTGCTAAGATCTTATCACCATCCTTGTCATATACAATCCACTTACCATCAGAAGTGATACCAGCATACTTCCACATATAGAAGCTACCAATACGGCGTCCCTTCTCGATACGCTGTAATGTATGGAATGGGTATGGATCCTGTGTATCAACCATGTAATAGAAGTCCTGACCAACAAACTTACTGTTGCTGAACTTAACGAACTCATTACCCATTGTTGCTCCTACGACATTGAGCGTATAGGTGAAGTCCTTCTTCTTAATAGCATTCCAAGTTACATCAAACTCGAAACCACTGTTACGCATAGTACCTACGTTCACGAAAGTTGTCGTAAACAAATATGGTGGAACTGTCACATTATAATCACCCAAGAGGTCTTGCTGTGTACGATTGAAGTAGTTGAAAGAACCGAAGAGGTTACCATTGAACAACGCCCAATCAAGTCCGACGTTCCAGTTCTTACCCTTCTCCCAGTGCAAGTCATCGTTTGGATTCTTACCAGGACCCCATACTTGATAAGACTTGCCATTATACATATAATAACCAAAGCAGTCATTGTGTCAAGTGACTTGTATGAACCGAAGTCCTGATTACCTGTCACACCGAAGTCAGCACGGAGCTTCAAGTCGGTCAACCAACTCTTTGTTCCTGCCATAAACGCCTCGTCAGAGATACGCCAACCAGCAGACACAGCTGGGAAGTTACCCCACTTATAATGCTCACCGAACTTTGTTGAACCCTCATGACGCAAAGAAGCTGTCAACATATAACGTCCCTTCCAGTCATAGCTTACACGTCCGAAGAATGCAATCAGCTTGTAACCATTCTTATAAGAACCCATACCAAGCTCGTCTTTCTTCTTCATGAACTTACCTGTTCCTAAGTTGTTGTCCTCAAGAGCATCGTTAGGGAAGTCCTTGTTCTCTGCATTAAAACCTGAGTAGAGAGCCTCTTGATAAGAGTAACCAAACATAGCCTTAAGGTTGTGATTACCAAACGAGTTGCTATAGTTGTTAATCCACTCCAAGCTATGGAGAGACTCCTTGCCATAACTCTGTGATGCTTCACCATCACGACCTGCATTAATAGTGCGGGTGTTGGTTGATGGGCTAAACCACTGGTTATAGTTATCATACTGATGGTCAGCGAATGTCAACTGTGTAGTCAACACCTGCTTTCCAGGATTGGTCAATAACAATGGGAAGAGATTCAACTTAACGGTACCATCCCAGTCAATCAACTTTGTTGTACCAGTATCTTTACGTCTCTTCTCCTGCTCAATAGGGTTCCACTCAGCAGGCTGTCCCTTAAAGTTATAGTACAGCGCAGGGTTCTGTGGATCCCAGATAGGAGTAGTTGGGTTAGCCTCTAAGGCATTACGGAACACATCCCAAGTTGCGTTCTTACGATAGGCAACACGTGGAGCAATATTCAAACCGAAGGTTATCAAACCGTTGTTGGTTGTATGGTTCAAGCTGATACGCGCACCATACTCCTGACGACCAGAATACTTATCAATACCCTTTGCATCACGATAGTCTACCGATGCACGGTAATTAGACTTGATATTACCACCACTAAGCGTCAATGTATGAACAGTGCGAACACCTACTCGGCTCACTTCCTTCATCCAGTCTGTTGAACCACCAAGGTCATAACCAGTACCAGAAGCCAATCGGTTGGCACGATACTCATCAGGTGAGAGCATATCAAGGTCCTTCTTAATGACATCTAAAGCGATAGATCCATTATAAGAGGTGTGGAGGTTTCCGTCGCGTGCACCCTTCTTAGTTGTCACGAGGATGACACCATTAGAACCACGTGTACCATAGATAGCAGAAGCTGCACCATCCTTGAGGACGTCGTAGCTTTCGATATCATTTGGGTTTATATTAGTAAGGTTACCACCTGGTACACCATCGATGACAATCAATGGACCAAGTCCTGCAGCACGAGATGAGACACCACGCACCTGAATACTTGCCTGATTGTTAGGGTCACCAGCACCAGTATTGGTAATACTAACACCAGCCACCTTACCTTGAATCATCATAGATGGGTCTACACTTGCTACCTGTGTGAAGTTCTTAGAAGATACGTGAGAGACAGCTGAAGTCAACTCCTTCTTATCCATCGTACCGTAACCAACGACAACGACCTCATCAAGGTTAGCAGCGTCTTCCTGCAACTTGATTTTGAAATCGGTCTGATTGTTCACAGGTAACTCCTGAGTCTTATAACCGATATAAGTCACACGGAGTCGTGATTTTGGACTTGCAACAGACAGTGCGAAGTTTCCATCGATATCTGTCACCACACCATTCTTGGTTCCCTGCTCCATAATGGTTGCGCCGATGACGGGGTCACCATGCTGGTCAGTTACCGAACCTTTTACATTGATTTGTTGAGCTGCTACGTTCAAGGTGCAGATGAGTCCCACCAATACGGCAAGAATCTTACGCCATGAACTGCTCTCAGTTTGCAATGGTTTCATGATTGTTGATTTGATTTATGTTTTTAAAATTATTTCCTGTCTTTGTAAACGGGAACCCTTTTTAAAAAGGTGTATGCAAAGATACACGAAATTAGGGCTTTATAATAGATAATAACAAGAAGTGTAATGATTTTACAAATACTCTTTACTGATTATCAATAACTTACGACATATAATATACAAATAAATATAATAACAAATATAAGCTTTGAAAACAAGTATTAACATCTAACAAAATTTTAATCTGTGTAGAAAACCTCATATCTCGCTCTTTTAACATCAGTTTACAACAAGCTCTAAACGACTTGGATAACAAGCAGAAAGACTGATTTTCACATTGCTTCAACCCCTCTTTGAGCACCTTAATTATCGATGAAATGGGCAAAAATTGAGGTTTTAACTACTTTAAGCCATACTGACTAAGGATAGAATTTAGGACTAAGAGAATTAAGACAAAGACTGGTTTAAATCATTTTAAATCGAAGAATATACTCAAAAAGACTTATCTGTGCTATCTTAAAGATTTTTCTGACTCATCCGAAATATGGAGTGATAAACTAAAACGCTTATATAAATAAGGCACACAGAGCTACGGAGAGGACGGAGATAAAGGCAATATCACGGAGGTGCCGATGGCACAAAGAGTGACGGAGGTGTAGCGTACAGATTTCTGATAAATCTTTTGGTATGAACGCTTTGTATATAAATTGCTAACAGAATTAGCAAACTATCTCCGTCACTCCACGCACCGATGGTGCCTCCGTGACTACCAGTGCTTGCTTTGATATCCCTCCATACTCTCCGTCCCTCTGTGTGACATTTCGTCAGAGACCTAAGCTAAGATGCATTATTATCACTCCTAAATTCTGAAGACCCTTTGTTTTTTCTGTAAATCATATGTATTAGAACGTACGAGAAAATCATCTAAGAACATTGAAATATATTGACAAAACAGCGCGAGAAATTCACCCTAAAAGGGCATTATAAGGATTAACAAGAAACCCGATGTAACTAACAAGGAATCAAAGACTTACAAAACCGAAATTCAAAAGGTGCTTAATTGGACTTCAAAAGGGCGTTAGTTGGACCTCAAAAGGGCATCTTTTGCAAGTCAATTGGGCGTCTTTTCGAAGCAAAAAGAGCATCTTTTAAAATCGAAGGTGTGAAAAATAATTACAAAAGTAGAGCTAAACCAACAAAAAGCCCCTTCCCAAATGGGAAGGGGTATGACTATTGTGATATTTCAATAAAGAAAATACGAAAGATTTACAGAGGCTTTTTATATATTTACTTCCCCTTCCCTCCTTGCGATTCAAACATAGACCTCTCGATTTCAAAGACTCGTTTTACATCAAAGTAAATGTCAGAAGAAGTGTAATTAGCATTCGTTTCGCCCAAAACAAGACAGTCACAACTACCGACTACCATCTGACTATTCACCTTAGGAATACCAAAGAAGAAGTAAACAAGGTTATATTCATCCCCCACTGATGTCACGGAGAAAGGGTGTTCCTTACTACCATCACCGGTCATGAAGATTGTATCGAGAATGCGTGATAAACGAACAGAATAGACCTTAAGGCTATCGCTCAACATCCATGATTTATCGGGTTCGGTGGTTGAAAGTTTTCTGAAATGATAAATCTTAGACACAATAGCATTCGTATTAAGCGGATTGCTGGCAAGAACCTTATCCGCAAGCGTAGCAGCAACATCAAACTTACCTTCATTCCTTGCCTTCGACATATCAAGTTCCATGAACATATCTCTACCATTATTAAGGTAAGTTCGTCCATAAACAGCCAAGATTTTGTCCTCAGCAGTCAATGTGGTATCAGCGTCAACATTGATAAGAATATCAACTAACTGCTGAACATGCTGTGGATTAGCATTCACTTCTGCCTTTATTTTATCCCAATTTACAGACATAAATGTCTTATCCGTCTGTGCTGATACTGCTAACGGTAGCAGTAACAACATGAAAGCAAACAACTTTCTCATAGTCTTTTTGAATTTGTTTTTTTATATTTGTTAAGTCTTTGGGTGTTATTGTATTTCTTCTTTATATAGTTGTCTTAGAATCTCGAGTAATCTTAGGGGTCATAGTTTTCTTAGTTTTCCTTATCTTTATAAGGCTGAGAGCGCTCTCATCTCTCAGCCCAGTCGCTTCTATCTAAGTTTCTATACCCTATTGCCTCGGCGATATGCTGTACTTGTACAGCCTCAGACTCTTCCAAGTCGGCTATCGAACGCGCTACTTTTAGAATCCTGTTATAGGCGCGAGCAGACAGTTTCAAACGCTCCATAGCATCACGGAGTAACTTGATAGAGGCTTCATCAGGCTCGGCAAACTCATGAATCATACGCTCAGACATCTGCGCATTACAATGAATATTACGATAACTGCTAAAGCGATCGGTCTGAATAGCACGTGCACGGATAACACGTTTACGAATAGTAGCACTCGGCTCGCCCGGTGTTGCTTGTGATATATCTTTGAAGGGGAGAGGTGCAATCTCACACTGAATGTCGATTCTGTCCATTAATGGACCTGAAATCTTAGCAAGATACTTCTGAATCTGCCCTGGAGTACAAACACAATGATGCGTAGGGTCAGCAAAATAGCCACACGGACAGGGATTCATACTTGCTACAAACATGAAACTACAAGGATAAGTAACCGTATATTTGGCACGTGAAATCGTTATATGACGATCCTCTAAAGGCTGTCGAAGTACCTCTAAAGTGTGTTTATTAAACTCAGGTAACTCATCACAGAATAACACTCCATTATGTGCAAGGGTTATTTCACCCGGCATTGGATTGGCTCCACCACGACGAGTGCAACCTCAGAGATAGTATGGTGAGGGCTACGGAAAGGACGTTGCGTAATCAATCCTGTGTCACGACGTAACTTACCAGCTATCGAGTGAATCTGAGTTGTTTCTAAACTCTCTGAAAGAGACAAAGGAGGGAGGATGGAGGGAAGGCGTTTTGCCATCATACTCTTTCCACTTCCGGGTGGTCCGACCATGATAAGATTATGCCCACCAGCCGCTGCAACCTCTAATGCTCGCTTCACATTCTCTTGACCACGGACATCAGCAAAGTCGAGGTCGAAAGCATATTGATGCTCGTAAAACTCTTTCCGTGTATCCACAAAACAAGGTTCTGGAGTAGATGTACCATTAAGGAAGTCAATTACTTGCAGGATATTATCCATTCCATAGACCTCCAACGTGTCTACCACAGCCGCTTCGTGCTCATTAGCCTTCGGCACAATGATACCTTTAAACTTCTCGGCACGTGCCTTGATAGCTATGGGTAGTATGCCTTTAACAGGCTGTAAAGTACCGTCAAGGCTCAATTCTCCCACAAGCATAAACTCTCGCAAACGGTCACAACTCATCTTCTCATTGGCAGCCAAGATGGCTATTGCCAATGGGAGATCAAAACTGGAGCCTTCCTTCTTGAGGTCGGCAGGAGCAAGATTGGCGGTGATATCGGCTACAGGAAACTTGTAACCAGTATTAAGAAGTGCTGCAGCTATACGGTCATGGCTTTCCTTTACCGCTCCGTCTGCAAGACCGGTAAGATGGAACAACACGCCCCGTGTGATACTAACTTCGACTGTCACGGTGGTGACTTCCATTCCGTTGACAGCTGCACAGAATGTTTTTACAAGCACAATATTAGTTTTTATTCGGCGCCATAACGCTGACGGATGGTGTTAGCAGTGATGTTTCTTTCGACAACTTTCCCATTGCGAATGACGATATTATCTGGTATAGTATTAAGACCAAAGGTTTTGAGCAGAGGTGTATTCAGTAGTTTTCCATCACAAACATTGGAAAACTCAATCCCATCGCGCTCTAAAGTCTGCTTTACCTCCTTAGGATTGGCATCTACACAAATACCCAAAGCAGCTATCTTTCCTGCTTTCACAGCATCATTCAGCGCACGTTGGACATCAAGACTCTCGTAACTCCATGCTGCCCATGTGCTGATAATAACGACGTCTTTTCCTTGAAAAGTCGTGTTATTAACCGTCTTTCCATTGACATCATTAGCTGAGAACTTAGGCAACTTACTACCGATTGGCAGTGAACCTAACTCAGATAGATGTCGTTGAAGACGACCCAAAGTGGCATTATCGGGCTGTTCTTTTATCAATAAAGGTAAAAGTTTTGCAGCCTGCTTATAGTCAGGAGACTCTGTTTGAACAAGATAACGGTTGAGTAAATACACACTCACAGCAGACTCTGGATGGTCCTTGATAAATGCGATTGCATACTTCACCTCCTCTGGAGGAGAGACACTTGCTATCTGTTTACGGAACTTAGTCATGAGTTCATTATCCTCCGTGCCCTCTACTTCCATCTCTTTCAAGTGGGAAGCATCCGCTTTTACCTCAACCGCTTCACCCGATTCGGCAAAAATTGGTTGTGTTGAATAATTAGGGAAGATGATAATTAACGTAGAAGGTTTGCTACAAGGCTTCTCATAAGAGAAACGACCCGCCTCAATCTTGATGGTATCCAAACCCGCAATACCACCATCGGGACTATACACATAAAGCTCACCTTGATTCATATGCAAGAAGCGTCCTTCCATCTTGAAGTAACCGCTACGAGTACCACAAGAAATTAACAGCAGGGAGAACAAAAGAATGTATGCTATTCGCTTCATGCGCATAGGATTTAAGAAGAAGTGCCGCGAGCGGGACTCGAACCCGCACAGCCATTACTGGCCAAGGGATTTTAAGTCCCTCGTGTCTACCAATTCCACCATTGCGGCAAACCGTTTGCAAAGATAAGGCTAAATCTTCGAACTGGCAAAGGTTTTGCAAGTTTTTTTATTTATTAGCCTTATTACGCCTATTGAACCTATTAATCCTATCAGGCTAATTACCTTAATTTACCCCCAAAACACCATATGGTTCCGTACTTCTTGCACGATAGCGTATCAGTTTCTTGCCACTATCACCCGAAACAATATTTCCGCCAGTGTTAAGGTTATACTTACGATGACAGTTATTACAAGTACCAAAGCCATCACTACTTACCTTCAACTCATAAGAACGCAGTGGAAGCGTATTCGTATTGAAGCAATTAGGACACTGCAAATCGTAAGCATAGAAAGAAGAAGGGTTGTCCAAGTTGCCATAACCAACGATGAGTCCATTGTTCAAACCCACATGTTTCCAGCTCTCCAACCTAAGATCAATCCCATCAAACCACACAGGTGCACTTGATTTCAGTCCTTGATTGTTCTCAAAGAAGAAACAATAACGACCACTGACAACATTAGTTCTTATCGTACAATACACACCCGGCGATAAAGGATTCATCGCTGAGGCAAGGATGGGGTCTTGATGTGTCTCGTTGTGAAAGGTAAAGAAGTTACGATGACTACTATACTCATAGTCAACTACATCACCACAAGATGACAATAGCACTACAAGCATTAACAAAACAGACTGAACAATCTTCTTCATACCTTACTCCTTTATCTATACAAAAACCATCAAGTCCTCCTCCTTAGGAAGAAGGTAAACGTCTTATTCGAACGGAATCATTGCCAAGGCATCGGCTATTTTTCTCAATACCCTCTTGTAATGGCTTTTGATACCATACCCTTTGCAAAAGAAAGGAATATCAGCATCTATCGTGAGTTTCATCTTTGAAGAAGACTCTGTAACAGGCAGTATCTGAATCCAGAAATTAAAGGATAATGGCGAATTAGCACTTTTCAAACTTAATCGTCTTAGGCTCTTCACGCTCGATAATACGCATAGAAATCTGACCAACAGGGTCAACATTCACAGACAAGGAATCCTGATCAAAGGTGAGATTCTGCAATCTTTCTTTGACCTTATCAATCTCATCATTACCCGTAGAACGCTTCTGGGAGACGTCCTTCAGACGCTGTACATTATTCAAGTCGCTCAGCGTGTTGTATACACACTGCTGAGAATGAGGAATTTGCTTTTACGCTACTTTCAAACTTTTGTCATTGATAATCTTTTATTGGGGAGTTTAAGAGAAAAGAACTGGAAGAAAGCTGAACAGCTTGGAATAGAAGTTTATAACTACCTATAGGGGACGCACGAAGGATGCGTCCTCTACATAAAAATTATATTCAATCAATTCCCTAAGAAAGAAAGGTCTTTACTTCCAGCGGAATGATTAGAGATTACTTTCTCCAGTTTGCTGGGTCCTTACGCCAATCATGCAACATAGAAACCTCAGACTCCTTGATATAACCAGTCTCAAGGGCTTTCTCTACAACATGCTCATAATCGGTGAGGGTAACAAGCTTTACATTAGCCTCACGGAATGCCTCCTCAGCAACTGGGAAACCATAGGTATAAGATGCAACCATACCCACAACCTCAAAACCAGCCTCACGAAGTGCAGCAACAGCTTTCAAAGAAGAGCCACCAGTTGAGATAAGGTCTTCTACAACGACAACCTTAGAACCTGCAGGGAGTTCGCCTTCAATCTGATTCTTCATACCATGGTCCTTTGGTTTCGGACGAACGTATGCGTATGGCAATGCCAACTCATCAGCAACGAGCATACCCTGTGCGATAGCACCCGTAGCAACACCAGCCACTGCCGTAGCCTCAGGGAAGTTCTCAAGGATAGCATGAACCAACTCGAGCTTCACAAACGAACGTACATCGTGAAACGATAACGTCTTGCGATTATCACAATAGAATGGTGACTTCCAACCACTTGCCCATGTAAATGGGTCATTAGGTTGCAACTTAATAGCTTTAATTCCGAGCAGTTTGCCTGCAAAGACTTTCTTTAAATCTTCCATCTTGATAGTTTATGGTTATATACTAACTGCAAACTTACACATTTTTTCTGAGATTAAAGGATAAAAAGACTATAAAAGAAGATAACAAGAACAGATGTTACTCCTATCAAATACAAGAGTGATTCTATTTGCTTTGAGTTGTATAACCCTTCCAAACAATCATCTAACGCAAATTTTTCCGACGACAAATTGCATTGGTGTTAAGCCTCCGCACCAATGGTGCGGACCATCAGCACATCACGTGCGGACCATCAACACAACAATAGAAGAGGGAGAAAAAAATATCCATATCTGCCACCAAAACTGATACTGTTAACTACTAATTACTTGCGAAGATGAGTACTACTTATAGACTAACAATAATAAAACAAGGAATAATAAGACAGCTTAATCATTATTCGCAAAGCCAAGTGAGAGGACACTAATCTTGACATTCGTCCCTTTAAGGAGTTCTTTGGCGGCTGCAACGAGGGTGGCACCTGACGTGATTACATCATCAACCAACAAAATGTGTTGATTGTTTAAGGGGAAGCATCGAGGAGGTGAAAGGCTTTTTTTCTACGTTTTTCATTTCGTTCCCAACGACCTTTCTGCGTCTGACTGCCATGAAAACTGATACGTTCTAAGACCTTGTCTAAGACAGGTAAACCAGTTTCTGCACTGATACCACGCACTATCTCCACACTTTGATTATACCCTCTTTCCCGCTCACGCTGGCGAGCAAGCGGTACAGGAACCACAGCTGTGATTCCATCAAAGAAACCATCTTGTGCAAACTCTGCTGCCACAATACGTCCAAGACGCTCACCTATCTCAGGATGACCGCCATACTTCAATTGATAAAGCAAACGACTGGTATCTGAATGGGCTTTATAAAAGAAAAAGGCTGTACCCTTTTCTATGGGAATCCTACCCCAGAAGAGTCGTACAAGTCTGTTGTCATAACTCGATTTAGCATAACCCGTACGAGGGAGACAATGATTACAACAAGCACACATCACCTCCTCCGTAACGGTCAGACGCCTACCACAAATCGTACATGAACGAGGAGCAAGAGTGTCTATCAGGCGAGCCAATAAACTAATCGTCTGTACCATCGTCAACGAAGTCAACATCATTATCCGCAGCAACGACTCCTTCATCTATACACCTGCGGATTAAATCCATCGTAAAACCACGTCCCATCGCAAACTTTATCAGTTTCATTGAACGTTCGTAATCGTTCTCTGCTTTAATAGTACGATACTTACTTGCTAACAATGGGCGCAAGACTTCAAGATATTCTTCGTCTTCCACAGCATCGAGGATGGGCGAAGAGATAGCACTATCGACCTTCTTCATCCACAACGCCTGCTCAATCTTTCGTCTACCCCACTTGTTATAGCGGATTTTATCATGCACAAAAGACTCGGTATAACGGCTGTCATCAACGTAATGCAGCGTTATCAACTTCTCCATAATACGTGCTTGCGCATCTTCTGCCAGTCCCCATTTGCGCATCTTCTCTAACATCTCGCCAGAGCAATGTTCGCCTTTCGCACATAAATCGGCAAGTTTCTTCAGGGCTTGTGGCTCTAATATGGGTCGTTTCTGTATCATGCTCGGATGGCTTTAGTGAAACGGAGCTTACCAAACTGGTCTTCTCGCAGTTCTATCTGCTTATAACCTAAGGTGTTTAACATCTCCTTCACGTCATTAATATACAATGGATTAGTCTCAAAATAAAGTACCCCATCAGCCGATAATGCCTGCACACCATACTCAGCAATTGCCCGATAGAAGCGTAGTGGGTCATCATCAGGAATGAAGAGCGCTGTTTCTGGTTCATACGCAAGCACATTTCCCTCCATCTCTGTTCGTTCTCTGTCGCAGATATAAGGTGGATTACTCACAATAACATCAAACTTCTGCTGCATAGCTGCTGCTGAAGGATGAAGTGCATCCTCCATCTTTAGTTCAACACGAACCTGCCATTGGTGTACATTCTCACGTGCAATAAGTAGTGCATCACCCGATATATCCCACGCTGTAACCGCCGAGTTGCGTAGGTCGGCAGCCAACGTAACAGCAATACAGCCACTACCTGTTCCAACATCTAAGACCTGTAGGGGCATAGGAGGCTGCAAGGCACAATACGGTCGGTTGTAATCCTCCTCTATCCAACGGCACAGTACCTCAGTTTCTGGGCGTGGAATCAATACACCTGGAGCCACATGAAACGTGCGTCCACAAAAGGTTTCACGTCCTAAAACATACTGTACAGGTTCCGAACGCTCCAAACGAAGGATGATTTTCTCTAATTCCTCCTCCGCTTCTCGTGATAATTCATTAACTTTGCCCGTATAAATATCGGTCAGCGTAATGCCAAACTGCACCTCTAACACAAGCCGAACGATAGCTTGTGCCTCACCAGCATCATACAAGGGAGTGAGTCTGTGCCATAAATCTTGGTATGTCATAGCTGCAAAGATAGGAATTTTAATGAAATGAAACAAGAAGAAACTGACGAAAAATATATGCGTCGTTGCCTGCAATTGGCTCGTAACGGACAACTGCTTGCCAAGCCTAACCCAATGGTTGGAGCGGTCATTGTGAGCAAGGAGGGTAGGATTATCGGTGAGGGTTACCACGTACGCTGTGGCGAAGGACACGCAGAGGTGAACGCTTTTGCATCTGTAAGGAAAGAGGACGAGGCTTTGCTACGTGAAGCAACGGTGTATGTCAGTCTTGAACCTTGCTCTCATTATGGGAAAACACCTCCTTGTGCCGACTTGATTATCAGTAAAGGTGTGCGCCGTGTCGTCTGCGGTTGCATCGATCCTTTTGCTGAAGTGCAAGGACGTGGAGTAAAGAAGATTCGCGAAGCAGGGATAGAAGTGACCGTGGATGTATTGAAGAAAGAGTGCTTAGAACTGAATAAACGGTTTATCACTTATAATACACATAAACGACCTTATGTGATATTGAAGTGGGCAGAAACAGAAAGTAGACTAACCAACACGCCATTCAACACAACAACTGACACACCATTCAACACAACAACTGGCCCCTCTCCCTTACCCCTCCCCCATAGGGAGGGGAGTAATCACCGATATTCCCCTGATGATGCGAGTATTATAAATGGTAGTAAAGATGATGTAACTACTTGTACTAATAATTCTGCTGTGGCTTACATTGGCAACTTGCCGGGTAAAGATTATCAGCCATTGATTATCTCTACACCCTTTACAAAGATGTTAGTACATAAGATGAGGGCTGAGAATGATGCGATTCTCGTTGGGAAAACAACGGAAGAATTAGAACAACCACAGCTGACAGTGAGGGATTGGATCGGTCCAAGTCCAGAGAAATTGGTGCTGACAAGTCAACCGACAAAAGCTGGAGAATACGCAACACCTGCTGAAGTGCTGTCGCATCTCTATGCTGAAAAGAAGCAAAGTCTCATCGTGGAAGGTGGTGCAAAGACTTTACAGAGTTTTTTGGATGCAGGTTTATGGGATGAGATACGCATAGAATCGGCTCCTTTCACGGTTAACGAAGGTATAGAAGCGCCAAAACTCCCAGAGAACATACGTGTTGTAAAGGTAGAGAAGTATGTTAATACGATTGTAACCTACGAGCGAGCGTAGGATGAAATGACATCCATTCGACACAACAAAACGGCTAAAAACAATTTATCTTCATGAAAAAAAAGAATTCTTTTCATGAAGATAAATATTTATTTTCACGACAAAAAATATTTCTTTTCATGAAAATAATTCGGCAATAAGACTGAGTTGGCGGTGCAATAATCTTTTTAATTGCACTTATGTGTCATAATATTTAATACCATATCATCGGTAATACACATCGCTTCCTTACCTATACTTGTGAGGTTGCGGATAGACTTATCAACGTCTTCATCAATGATTCCCTCTGCAGACGTTACGTGCTTGCCCTCCATGGAAAGCGTTGCAGAAAGGATAGCTGTTGACACTCCCGATGAAATCTTCAGTGAACAACTTGGCTTCGCACCATCACAAATCATACCCGTAAGGTTGGCTATCATGTTCTTTACTGAATGACAAACATTAATATAATTGCCTCCCATCAGATAAGTAATACCACAACTGGAACCAATACTTGCGACGACACAACCACAAAGGGCAGATAGTGCACCAAGACTCTGCTTGATATAGATAGCGGTCAGATGACTCAAGGTGAGCGCTCGGATAAGTTCTTCACGTGTATTCTCATTCTCCTTCGCAAAGACAGCTACTGGATTGGTTGCACAGATACCCTGATTTCCAGAACCACTATTACTCATCACTGGTATCAAAGCACCACCCATACGGGCATCACAGGCTGAAGCGGTCTTCGCAATTACGTGCGAGAAGATGCTATTACCAAAGATTCCGCGACTCAAAGGACGGTCCATTATCTTACCCAAACAATGTCCATAGTTTCCTTTCAACGCCTCAGCTGCAGCACGAAGATTATAACGTTTTCGCCTCAAGAATAAACTCAATCTCATCGACAGGAGTAGTTGTAGCAAACTCCCATACCGTATTGAGGTTCAGACAAAGGGGTGCTTTTTCGACAGCAGCTGTGCTGGGTTGCATCTTATCGAGCAGAACAGTACCGTCCTTCTCTTCAAAAGACAATATTCGTATGGGTACCCATGATGATGGCTGTCGCACGATGTCCCTCAGCCTCACAAGTGATTTCTATGTATAGTTTCTCGGTGATACCATCCTTCAGTTTGACATCAATTCGATTCTCACTGATAAATGTCTTGCCAGCCTCCAAAGTAACAGGTGTGAGGTCCTTGATAACCTCCAACTGATATTCTGACTTACCCACCAAAGCACCGAGGGCAATGGCAATAGGCAGACCGATCATTCCCGTTCCAGGAATACCGACTCCCATCGCATTCTTCAGAATATTAGCAGAGAGCAACACGCTAATATGTTCTGGTCTCTGACCTAACAACTCTGTAGCACGTGCAGTACACAATGCCACAGCCATTGGCTCTGTACAACCCACAGCAGGAACTACCTGCTGGTGTATCAACTCGATAATCTGTTCTCTAATGTTCTTCTCAAGCATAATGATGTGATTTAGGTTTAGCTTGATATTATTATGATATTAAATAATTCTCCTTCGTATCTACCCGCTCAAACATCAATCTATTTGAGAGAGCTTATTACCTAACTCTTGCCGCATAGCCTCCATCTTTTGACGTCGGTCGATAGAGAATGTTGAGCCATTCGCCTCAACATAATCAAATAAAGCGTATGCTTTTTCCAACAGTATTTGGCGCAAAGGTTGCCCTTTGTAGCTTCCTTCGGCATAAAGTAACTCTGCAACCATATTGATTTTGTCTATCCGTTCTTCCTCTTCCCACTGCTCCTTGGCATATGTCAACAGCTCGTCAACAGAGAGATTACGTAAAGTCATCATACTCTCCAACATACTGTCTGTAAAGGTCTTTCAAGTCCTTATCTCGCTTCAACTCATCATCTTTTTTTGTTAGAAAGCGCGAAATTGCAGCATTGAATTCCTCTATCAAGCGAATAAAATAATCTCGTTGTAACATAGTAGATTTCCTTTTATGACACAAAAAGTAAATAAAAAAATTGATATAAATCCACTTTTTCAGTGTGTAATTAAACAAAAAAATACTTGTAGGTATCAAATCTAATACCTATCTTTGTAACGGACTAAACTTGATAAAACTATGCCAGAGATATTTCGATTTTACGGTTTTTCGTTCTTTTTCTATAGCCGAGAGCACGAACCCATCCACGTACATGTGGAAGGTGCAGAAGGCTTTGCAAAGTATAATTATGATGGAAATGACTTTGTTTTAGCTATCAGTAAAGGATTGAAAAATAACGAATTGAAAAAGATTAAGTTTGTAATAGACGAGAATAAAGATATAATTATCTCACGTTGGAAAGAGTATTTTGAGGATTAAGGAGGTAGATATGGATATTAAAAAGATTTGGTTCGACCAAGAATATATATATGGTAAGGATGAAGAGGGGCGTACACTTCGTCAATCTCTTTTATGGTACCCTCGCCTTGCTGCGGCTTCTGACAAAGAGCGGGAAAGCTATCAAATCGGTTTTGATGGTATTCACTGGCGCAACTTAGATGAAGACATTAGCTTTGAGAGTTTCAGCTATGAGGATGCTGAGCCTACAGCGTTACAAAAGTTCTTCCTTACACATAAAGAACTGAACATTGCTGAGTTTGCAAAACTCATTGGTATCAATGCTTCCCTACTGCGTAACTACATCAATGGGTTCAAGAAACCATCCAAAGAAAGGGAAGAAGAGATATTAAGATGTATCCATAAGATTGGATCAGACTACTGTACTGTTACTTTTTAAGACAGAAAATTGATTGGATACAAACAAAAAAATATGATTCTTCCGTTAAATGCGTAGATTGTTAATAGAATGAGTTTAATCCACATACACGGCATGACTACTCGCTATTAGATGGTTTTAGAACTGCGGATAAACTATGTAATAAATGTAATTAGGTGTGATGTCTATCTGTCGTTTACAAACAAATTATTCCCATGATATTGATTCTTTGTAAACTATTTTCACGCAGATCAAAACCAACACATGCTCTTTTGGCTTCTAAAAGACGCCCAATTGACTTGCAAAAGACGCCCTTTAAGACCCTTACTAACGCCCTTTTGAAGTCCAATAAAGCACCTTTTATTTTGCCATTTGGTAACTAATTGATTATCTACTGATTGCAAACCTGCTTCTTATATGTGTTTTTGCCGTTAGTTATAGATGTTTTCTTTGAAATTATGTAATAATTTTTCAAGCTCCCATTTACATATTTCTCGAAGTCTTAAAATGAAAAAGTTTTAGGATTGGGCTTATAAAGAATTAGCCCAATTAGCTTAATAAGGCCAATTGGGCTAATAGAATAGACACTTTCAGGACTGTGGAAGACTCTCCCACAGTTTCTTATAAAATTCGTGTTTGGTCATTGTTTGGACGTTACCAAGGATAATCAGCTTCATTCTGGCACGTGTTATGGCAACGTTCATACGGCGTAAATCACGCAAGAAACCTATCTGACCATCATCATTGGAACGCACAAGAGAAATGAGAATCACATCGCGTTCCTGTCCTTGGAAGCCGTCAACGGTGTTCACACTGATAAGACTTCGATAGGGTTTGAAGAACGCTCGCTTCTTTATCAGGCTACGGAGATACTGCACTTGAGCACGATAAGGGGAGATAACACCCACATCTATCCGCTCATCTAACACACGGTTTTTACCTATCTTAGTAAAGTAATCGGCTAAAGTCTTGAGTGTTAACTCTGCTTCTCCTTTATTTATACGTCCAAAAGAAGAACCAACAAACTGCTCATGAAAGGCATTTTCCTTGTCATTATTCAATTGGGAAGGGACAGAATTAGCCTCACTTTCCGTTAAATCATACGATGCTACGACAGCCTCATCGGACGTATCAATCCATACCATTGGGTTGTCATAATCGAGGATGCCACGATATTTAATCTGCGGAGCGGTCTCAACCTGTCCACCATAGAACCAATCGGATGAGAAGCGCATAATCTCTTCGTTCATTCGATACTGTACCTTCAACAGCGTTACAACCTCTGGTTTATTCTCTACGATACGTTCCATCAGGGTCTTTCCTAAGCCCCCACGCAGCGCAGCAATGCTTTTTACTGTTGGTGGAAGTTGACAATGATCACCCGCAAAGATGACTCTTGACGCTCTACGAATGGCTATCCAGCAGGCTGCTTCAAGGGCTTGTGCAGCCTCATCGATGAACAAAGTGGTGAACTTCTGACCTTCCATTATCCTACTGTTAGCACCAACGAGGGTGGAAGCAACGACACGTGCCTCTCCAAACAGCTCGGCATTGATACGTATCTCAAGCTCCGTAGCACGGCTTTTCAGTCTATCCATCTTCTGATGATAGCTTTCAGAACCTTTCTTTCTGTTGTTCCTTAATTCACGAATAGCCTTTCGAATCGACCATAACTGTGGGTAATCAGGATGCGCTTCAAACTTCCGTTCGTATGTAAACCCCAGCATCTTATCGTTCACTCGGGTTGGATTACCAATGCGAAGAACATTAATACCACGGTCGACAAGCTTCTCACAAATCCAGTCAACAGCCATATTACTCTGCGCACAGACCATCACTTGGCTTTCTCGCATCAGTGTTTCGTTGATTGATTCGACCAATGTTGTTGTCTTACCTGTTCCCGGTGGACCATGAATTACCGCCACATCCTTTGCCCATAACACTTCGTTAACAGCCTTTTCTTGCGTCGGATTCAGCCAAGGTAATCGAATAGGAGCAAAGGAGAACCTCTCTACCTTTTGTCGTGAATAGAACAAGTCGCGAAGATAAGCAAGTCTATTTCCCTTTGCTTTCATGGTACGGTCTAACGCATCGAACATCATTTGATAGCTCGTTTCATCAAAACCTAACTGGCAACCAATCTGTTCTGAAGCTGATTGGAGCTCTAATAAGGGTGCAGAATCAGGAACAGCAACAACCATTCTGTCGCCCTCTACATACGATACCGTACCTGTAAAGCCATAGTATTTCAGCTGAACTTTCTTATTCGGAGTACCTTCCTCTTTCGCAATAAACTTAAAGAAAAGGAGCGGACGACCACATTCAAAGTTATGCTCGATATCCCCATCCTGTGTACGAAACACCTCAATGCACAGTTGGTTGAGTCCATTATAAAACCGTTTACCCACTCTTAATGGGAACCAAGCGTCACCTCGCTTCACTTTCCGCTGCATACCAGCAGCCTCAGTCTGCTTTCTAAAGGCTTCTTTCTCGGCATAATACTCCATTTGAAGCAGTAAACGCTGACGTTGTAAGAGTTGGATTGGACTTTCCTGAAGCATATCTTTTTGTAGTTGACAAGTTAACGAGTAGACGAGTAAACAAGTTGCTTGTAAATAATTAAAACGATATTATATATAAATAAAAGCACACTTTGCACACTAAGTATAAAGAAAGTAGACCACTAAAAGAAGAACATTGTACGACTATTCTGCTTTTTTTGTGCCAAAGCATTTTCCATTTGCTTTGTAGCTGCCTTAAAGAAGAACGCAATTAGATGTTCATCCGTCCCTTCCGTTCGTATGGTTCGCAAAGCAGCAATATACTCCTGACGATCTTCTTTCTGTATAATCAATTCAGGATAACCATGACGTAATAAGATGAAGTTGGATAACAACCTGCCTGTTCTCCCATTCCCATCACGGAAAGGATGTAGGTATTCAAAGAAACCATGGAACCGAGCAGACAGCACCATAGGGTGAAGTTCTCCACGTTCCATCATCTCAACTGTTGAAGACATCAGTCGTGGTACCTGTGCCACCAATCCCTCATGCTCGCCAAAGACCGTATCACCAGCTGCCATATCCACCGTTGTAAACTCCCCAGGTACAGCATCTGCCTGCTTATAGGTGAGCGTACGAAGTGTTACCAACCTATTGATAGTCTTCAATAGTTCGACATCAAAAGGGTGATCTAAATGATTATGCATCCATTCATATGCTGCAAAGTGGTCTGCCATCTCCTGACATTCCAGCAAAGACTTGCCAACTGGATGATAGCCTAACTGCTCTTCAAACAGACAACGTGTATCATCCACGGAGAAAGAAGACCCTTCTATACCACAGCTATGGCAGGAAAAAAGGATTTCAGAATACTCTCTAAACGCCTTCTTTCCCATTGGCAGCACTATCTTTTCTTGATACTCTGCTACCAATTCATCATATCTTTTTATCTCTGTTTCAAACACTTTACAAATATAATACTTTTTATCTAATATCCATTCTACAACGAATAAAAAACAAGAAGGGCTTAACAACTGAAGTCATCCTCTATCTCTGCGACCTTACCCATTTGCAAACCAGGGGGCGCACAAGATGATAAGAACAAGGCAACACGGAGTTCCTCATAATCTGTAGGTAAGGAAAGAACAAGGTCTAACTTCCCATCTCCATCCAAGTCACCAGCAAACAAAAGTGCAAAACTTGCTCCATCGACCCTTGCCTCCCTAACTATTCGTTCTCCATTCAGCAATAATGTATAGTTCTTTAATTGGCTTTCTCCCTGCGCCTTTGCCTCTAACTTGTAATGCTTTCCAGCAAAAGTAAAATTCCTTACAGAGCCTGGCTCCAGGTAAGTACTATCTGAAAATGCAATATCAGCAATCTTAACTTTCCCCTTCTTTATTGGCAACTGATTGACAAACAATATCGTGTTTCGTTTTTCTGCCAAGTATGTTGGAATAGTACTTGAGCACGCATCCTCTCTCCTCTCAATACCATACCGAGCTTTACCAACATAATAATCTTTCCCATCTTTATAGAGTTCAACCCAATTCCGGTTGATTATCGTATCTGGATTACACAAACGATAATTAAAAGGAACAAGAATCTTATACGTTAGTGGCTGCTTCTTTGCGACCTTAACACTATCTACTTTCTTCACAGGCACACTATCCTCCTGTTGTACAGACGACTCCTGCGCCTGACTAACAGGCTTCTTATCGGTACAAGAAAGAAGTATCATACAAAGACTCAGCAAAAAGACAAGGGACTTAACTTTCTTCATAATCACATGTTTAACGCCTTTCAGCAAACACTATCATCATATATCACACGCTGCAAAAATAATACTTTTCCCTCTATATTCCAACCTTGAACACTATAAAAGACACTATAGTATTAACTATATATGGGTATTTTGCACCATAACTCCACTTATTTACCTTTTTTATCCTAACTTCTTACGCCACTTCCACGAATATTTACTATTTTTGTCATCAGTAATTAACAATAAGAACTAAGACTCTTAAGCTTATGAAAACAAACAAAGTGCAAATTGAGCACAAACTTCCTTCAGAGTGTACAACCATCATCATTGGTCAAGAACAGACTGCTGATGGTTCTATGATAGTAGCGCGTTCAGAGGACTGGGACGCTATGGAAGCTAAGAACTACGAGATATTTGAGGGTACAGACAATGGTCCACGTGAGTTCGTTGCAAAGGATAGCCCTTTCCGTTGCGAACTCCCAGAGAAGGCTTTAGGCTATTCTGCCCTTTCTCCGTATAATCTTCACGGTCATTGGGGCAGTGCTGGTTTCAACACAGCAGGTGTGGGAATGAGCGCTACGGAGAGTATCTTCAGTAGTGACGAGATATTGAAACACGACCCATTGGTAGAGAATGGTGTGGCAGAGAACTCTGTCTTCAACATTACCCTACCTTACGTCCACACCGCCCGCGAAGGTGTTGAGCGATTGGGTATGCTCATCGAGAAACATGGTATTGCTGAAGGCTTCGGTATTGGCTTTGTTGATAGCAAGGAGATATGGTACTTGGAGACAGCTTGTGGCCATCGTTGGTTGGCTTGCCGTATGCCAAAAGATCAGTATTTCGTTACTGGTAACCAGAGCCGTTTCCGTACATACGACCCTAATGATAAGGAAAATTACCTCGCATCAGCCGACTTGATTGAGTTTGCCGAGAAGCATGGACTTTACAATCCAGCACAGGGTGCCTTTGATTTCCATGAGGCTTACGCACGTGATATCAAACTCGACACCACCTATAACTACCCACGTGTATGGGGTTTGCAGCAGTTCTTCTCTCCAGAGATTAAGAATGACGTAACAAAAAACACCTTCCCTGTCTTTGCAAAAGCTGCGCACAAGGTCACACTGACCGAACTTCGCACGGCATTCCGCTTCCACTACGACAATACGGAGCACGACCCATATCTCAATAGTAATCCTAAGGAACCTTACCGCCCTGTCTCTATCTTCCGTACCACACAGACCCATCTCTTGCAGGTACGCCCAGAGCTGCCACAGGCTATCGGTTGTGTGAATTACGTTGCTATGGGAATGGCAGACCTCGGTGTGTTCCTCCCACTCTATCAGGGCATCACTTCTTATCCAGAGGCTTACACAAAGGGGAATGGTGAGTCAAGTGATGACTCAGCTTATTGGAAGTTCCGCAAGATAATGGTATTGGGTATGACCAACTATAACAAGTATGCTCCTATCATCAAGGAGGCTTACGCAAAGTTTGAAGCTGAAACCGACCAGCGTCAACGTGAGATGGAAGAAGAATATCTACGCATCTACAAGACGCAACCTCTCCATGCACAAGACCTGCTACAGGCGTTCTCTGATAAGATTCTTAACAGTGCACTCGACCTTGCCGATCGTCTACAAGAGAAACTCTTTACACTGATGACACAAGACATTCAGCAGGAGTATCTCTTCCACGGAGCATAAAAGCAAGGAGAATCCTACTTTTATAACAATAAGACAGGCTGTATCAACTGGCAAACAATGCCACTTGATACAGCCTTTTTTTAGGGAAAAGATACTAAAAACGTTTTCATTTTAATATCTCGAAAAAATGTAGAATGAGGTTTGAAAAAACATTACAAAAACACCAACAAACCCTCTATAAATAACAACAAAAACACCTATAAAAAGCAGACTTGTAACCAACAGGGAATCAATTAGTTATAAAGTAGTACAAGAAAAGATGCTTAATTGGACTTCAAAAGGGCATTAGTAAGGGGCTTAAAGGGCACCTATAGCAAGTCTATTAGGCGTCTTTTAGAAGCCAAAAGAGCATGTATTAGTTTTGAGTCGCACGAAAAGAGTTTACAAATCCCAGTAATATGAGAATGAATTGTTTGTAGAAGACGAATAGACATCATATCAATTAGCATTTAATCTTATATTCTATTCGCTTTTGTAAGACCATCTATTTGGGAGTAATCCCGCCATATTAGAGTATGAGCTTTTATTCTATTTTCAATCTATACATTTAACAGAAGAACTCTTTTTTAGCAACAAATCACAAGATGAAACAACAATGAAAAGGTAAAAAAACTGTCGTTTAACAATATATATAACATTTTTTTCCTATCTTTGCAAACAAGAGTTATTGCATCTTCGCTTGTCAGCGGCAAAAGCAAAACTTAAAAACTCGCTCTGATAGTTCAATGGATAGAACGTAGGTTTCCTAAACCTTTGATCCGGGTTCGATTCCCGGTCGGAGTACAAACACCTTTCTCGCCACTCTTCAAGTGGGAAGAACCTGACAACGCTTCTTCATCGGGGAGGTTCTAAAAATTAATTGACTTAAGTTCTAACAAAAAAATAAAGTTTTTCTCATTTTTTTCACCTTGATACATATAAAAGAATCACCTATCATAAACAAAACAAGTATATATAGGCTGCTAAAAGAAAGAGAAATTTTTATAAAGAGGAACTGATTAATTAAGCCCATTCGGTAATATTAAATCCGCTCGTAGAGGTATCCGGTCTTTTAGTTTTTTTGCAATACAACAAGATACTAATATAACTTTTTTTATTAGTCATATATTCATAACAGCAACCAAACAGCAAACTTGCAAAATACTTGCAAAATACATAAGCAATGAAACTTACCAAATCATTTCGTTTAGTTATAGTCTATTTATTATGGGGCTTATGGTGTATTCTACAGAAACCTTGTTTCTTACTTTTCCATAAGAATCTATTTAAGGAGTTAAACTTCACTGATTTTTGGCAAGTGATGTACCATGGTCTTCCTCTTGATTTATCAATAGCAGGCTATCTCTCTATTATGCCAGGTATCTTAATTTTGATAGAGATTTGGTACCAAGGACGCATTATCAAATGGCTTCACAAGGGCTATAATGCACTTGCTTCAGCTATTTATGCGATAACTTTATGCCTCAACCTTGTGCTTTATCACTATTGGGGCTTCCCTCTTGACTCCACCCCTCTTTATTATTTCTTCTCATCTCCAGCGAGTGCATTTGCCAGCGTCAGTGTCCTTATGGTAATAGGAGGAGTTATCGTTACAACATTAATTGCCATAGGAGTTTACCTATCTATGCAGTATATAGCACGTATCTTTGACAGAATAGCAGAAAAGAGAAAGAAACGCATAAGCCAAACGCTGCTTCAAATAGTTTTATTAGCTTTATTGATTCTACCCATACGCGGAGGCATAAAAACCTCTACAATGAATACAGGAGAAGCCTATTTTAGCAAAGATATGCATTTGAATCATGCAGCAGTGAATCCTATGTTCAGTCTTATAGAGAGTCTTTCAAAGCAGGTTGACTTTGCTTCACAATATCGATTCATGAGTGAAGAAGATGCTACTAAGATTGTCAAGCCATTACTTTATACAAAAAGTGATAGCATTCTGCAACTTATAACGGTAAAACGTCCTGATGTTTATATCATTATTTTAGAGAGTTTTTCTCAAGAACTAATGAAAACTCAGACTGTTCCTTATATGAACCAATACGCTAAGGAAGGAGTCTTTTTTAATCACTTCTATGCCAACAGTTTCCGAACAGATCGTGGCACACTTGCCATACTTAGTGGTTATCCAGCACAACCCACAACAAGCTTGATGAAATTCCCGCGTAAGACAAGCCATTTACCATCTATCGCAGAGGCATTAAGTCATCATGGCTATGGATTAAAATACTATTATGGAGGCGACATTAATTTTACTAATTTAAAGAGTTATCTCACGGGAATGGGATTTATAGACCACGTCTCTGATGTTGATTTTCCATTAAAAGACCAATTGAGTAAGTGGGGAGTACCCGACCACTTAGTATTTGAAAAAGTAAGAAATGACTTGCAGGAGAAACCAGGAAAGCCAATGTTCCGAGTGATTCAAACCAGTAGTTCACATGAACCCTTCAATGTAGATTTCCACAAATTGAATGACAAAGTATTAAATGCTTTTGCCTATACCGATTATCACTTAGGTCGCTTTATTGATTATCTGAAACATAGTGAACGTTGGGAGCGCTCATTAATAATCCTTATTCCTGACCATTTGGGTGGTTATCCAGCAGGCATAAGCGAGTTTAAGTTAGAACGTTATCATATTCCTATGATATGGTTAGGTGGAGCCGTGAAAGCTCCTTACATCGTAGAGAATTATGGATCGCAGCAAGATTTAGCAGCGACTTTATTAGGACAATTGAAAATTTCACATAATAAATTCACTTTTAGTAAAGATATGCTTGACTATAAGGCACCTCATTTTGCCTTCTTTACGTTCCCTGACTTATGGGGTATGGCTACTCAAAGTCAACAAATGATTTATGATAATGTTTCAGGTAAGATTATGCTTAACCAAGGCTGTCACTCTCACTCATCTATGGAGCTGCAAGGAAAAGCCTATCTTCAAGAACTTTATAACGATATAGCGCGCCGATGACTACTGTATTAACAGATATATATTCCATATTACAAACAGCCGATTCAACGGTGTTCCTGACGGTGAATAGCCTTCATAACAACTATTTCGACAGTGTAATGTGGTTTATAAGTGGGAAAATGATATGGATTCCCATGTATGCTTCTCTGCTTTTCGTACTGCTAAAGAATTATCCCTACAAAGTGGTTCTTAAAATTCTCTTAGCAATGGGAATCATTTTCTTCTTTACAGACTGCTTTACCTCACAGGTTATTCGTCCGTGGGTGTGCCGATTGCGACCCAGCAATTTAGACAACCCTATATCCCACATGGTGCATATTGTTGATGGATATAGAGGAGGAAGATGTGGTTTCCCCTCTAATCATGCAAGCAATACGTGGGGACTAGTATTCTTTATGGCATATTTATTAAGAAATGTCTGGCTCACATGCTTCCTTTCCCTATGGGGACTCGTCGTATGTTATAGCAGGATGTACTTAGGCGTCCATTATTTAGGCGACCTATTAATGGGTATTTTACTTGCCTTCATAATTGCTTCTACGGTCTTTTATATCTTAAAAACAAAAAACAAAATACAGTTTCAAGCAAAGCACTACCCATATATTCCTATAAGTGTAGGTAGCTCTATATTCTTGGGAATCATAATAGTTTCTATTTTTTTATAGAATCTAAAAATCTTGAATAATATAGAGACCAAATGCCTTGCTTACGTTTCTGATCCCAACGAGATATACAAAATTAATTGACTGAAAAAAACAAAGAACAATATTATTTTTTTATATCTTTTGCATAACGGAGAAATTAAAAAGAAACTTCATGATTGGTGCTATTATAGGAGATATTGTTGGCTCACGCTTTGAATTCGGAGCAGCTCCACAGCAAGGGTTTGAGCTTTTTACACCCGATTGTTCTTACACAGATGATACGATTTGCACCATCGCTATTGCCGATGCGGTGCTGAATGAACGTGACTATCAGGAGAGTCTGCTCGATTGGTGTAGGCGTTATCCAGACCCGATGGGCGGATATGGTAGGCGATTCTACCAATGGATTAACGCTGACAATCCCCAGCCTACGGATTCATTTGGCAATGGTTCTGCGATGCGCGTCAGCCCTATTGGGTGGCTATTCGACGAGTGGGAGGACGTGATTGAGGAGGCTAAGAAGAGTGCTATCGTAAGTCATAATCATCCCCCGAAGGCATTAAGGGTGCACAATGTATTGCTGAAGCTATCTGTTGGCTACGCTTGATGCGCTTTTCTAAGTCGGATGTCGAGCGCAAAGTTGAGAAGTTCTTTGGCTACGAGTTACCACCTATACGGGACATTAAGAAGATTGGTTCTGAAGGACACTTTGATGGAACCTGTCAGGAAACCGTACCGATGGCACTGCGTTGTTTCATGGATGCTAATAGCTTTGAGGAGACTATCCGCCTCGCTGTACTATGTGATGGCGATACCGACACAAAGGCGTGCATCGCTGGTTCGGTTGCCGAAGCCTATTATCCTGTTCCTGAATGGATGATAGAAAAAGCAATCAGCTACTTGCCTGATGATATGCTCATTATTCTCGGACAGTTTTATGAGCGCATACAAGATAGCTGTGGGACTAAAAAAGGATAACTTTAAGCCTTAAAAAAATACGATTTTTCGAGTCTAACAATGCTGTTTTGAAGAGTTTAAAACAGCCTTGTTGCAAGTTATTTTCATGAACAAAAAGATTTATTTACGTGAAAAGAAATATTTACTTTCATGAAGAAAAATATTTATTCTCATGAAAATAATTCATCGCTGATGGTCTTTCATGAAACGTCCCTAACTGCTTTCGATACAGAATACCCAGTATCCTCGCCTATTTTAAGGATAGCTTTTTATCGCCTTTGCATTGAAGTCGGTGACACCATAAGAACCTAAATCGGGATTAATATAGAGGTCGGCTTTCGTGCGATTGACATTATATTTCTTTATATCAGGACGTTCTGCCAACCAATCTAAGATACCGCCCAGTCCTTTCAGAAAGCCGAAAGGCGAACGATAGTCATCATGTTTGCGCTGTTGAAGGTCGACGGCAATAACGATATCTGCCCCCATCTTTCGTACAACATCCACTGGAAGATTATTGCCCATACCGCCATCCACCAGCATCAGCGTGTCTATCTGCACAGGTTTGAACGCACGGGAATAGCCATACTGGCGCGCATATTACGCGCCATGGAACCAGTATCAAGGACTATTTCTTGTTGACGACGGATGTCAAAGGCTACACACGAGAAGGGAATAGCCTGCTTAACGGTACCACGTTGTATGGGAGAACGGCTGACAAGTGAGTCAAGGAAATTATAGACATGGTCACCATGCAACATCCAGAACCCTGTATTTTTTTATCAGCATCAGCCTTTTCTACGAACAGGAAAGCCGAAGAGATAGATTACACCATCTTCTTCTTTATAGACCTTTCCAACCAATGTTGTGTCTCTATCTGCCAAAAAGTGCCAGCCAATTCTGCGAGCGGAAGAGTTTTTTTCGAGGTCATCTGCACGATAGCCCTGTGCGTATAATCCGCCAATAATCGCTCCTATACTTGTTCCAGCAATATAGTCAACAGGAATCTTTTTCTCGCTCCAACTCCTTTTAGTATTCCTATGGCTGCAGCACCTTTCGCACCACCACCACCAAGCACAAGTCCCACCTTTGGGCGGGTCTTCCCACCTTCGTTCTGTTGCTGTGCCTTCACAGATAAACCACAGCATATCAGCATCAGAAATACAAGTAAGTATTTGTTCATAGCGACAAAAGTAATGTTTTTCTAAGAGAAAAGCGTGTTTTTTCCCTTTATTGTTGCTTTTCATTTCTCCAACAATCTTCATATTTCCTCAAAAGCAAACAACTTGTCAACTCGTCAAAACTAGTCTACTTGTCAACTCAGAAAACTTGTTTACTCGTCAACTATTCCCTACCTTTGCACCATGAAGTTCCATCCTATCCTATCAGAACAGCCCCTACCCGCTCGGTTTAATAATCCTTTCGATTACGAACCGGACGCTCTTTGCCGTGCAGCAGTCAAGCTGTTGCAGGCAGATCTCCCTATTAAACCAATCGAAGGAAAGATGTATGGCGTTCTGATTGTTGAGCGAAACGGAGAGATTGGCTATCTGCAAGCCTACTCAGGACAGATAGCTGATGAGGGAGAAGACTTTGTTCCTGCTGTTTTCGACTATCTTCAGCCTGATGGTTACTTCAAGATTCATGAGGCAGAGATTAGCCAATTGAATCAACAGATAGCCCAACTAAAAGCCTCAACAGCCTATCGACAGGCACAGGAAAAACCTAAAATCGATTCAGCAAGAGGCTGAAAAGGCTATCGAAGAAGCACGGAAAGTGATGCAAGGTGCTAAGTTCTTACGTGACAAACGACGTAAGGAGGCTTTCATTTCAGAAGCAGAACGCAATGAGATGACACGTCAGAGCCAGTTTCTTAAAGCCGAATTGCAACGTAAGAAAAAGGCTTATGCTGAACAGATTACCGCTGCACAAACAGTTATGAACAGATATCAAGAACAGATAACAGCTTGGAAACGAGAGCGGAAAATGAAGTCTGATCGTCTTCAACGTTGGCTTTTCTCTCAGTTCTCACTACTCAATGCATGCGAAGAACGTAAGAACTTACTCGATATCTTCCGTGATTATTATCTGCAGAACAGTCCTGCACGTACGAAGGCTGCCAATAGCGCAAACGAAACCGCTACAGAACGAGCAGCCCAAGCATGTCTTGCACCCTCACTGCTTCCGCCCTCTGGTGCAGGTGAATGCTGTGAACCAAAGCTCTTACAATATGCTTTTCTTCATGGTTATAAGCCTATTAGCATGGCTATGTTTTGGTGGGGACCATCGCCAAAGACCGAGATAAGACAGCATGGAAACTACTATCCTGCTTGCAATGGAAAGTGTAAACCTATCTTGGAGTGGATGTTGGAAGGGATAGACGTTGACCATAAGGATTGCGATAGAACAAATAATGAAACAGAAACTGTGCCGTCTGAAGGACTAAAAATACTCTATGAAGACAATTATCTTGCAGTAGTTGTTAAACCATCGGGCTTACTTTCTGTTCCAGGAAAAGGCTGTCAACCATCCGTTTATAGTATTCTGAGCGAACGATGGAAGGGTAAGAGCGATGCGTTCATGGTACATCGATTAGACATGGCAACAAGTGGTTTACTCGTTGTTGCTCGCACTTCTGAAGTTCACAAGGCTTTGCAAGCACAGTTTATTGAGCGAACTGTCAAGAAGAAGTATGTTGCTTTGCTTCCGCTCGCTATCCTTGACAAACATTTACCAGCAGAGGGACGGATAGAACTTCCACTTTCTCCCGACCCAGACGACCGTCCTCGGCAGCGTGTTGATAGAACTAATGGAAAGCCAGCTATCACCGAATATCGCATTATCGGTAAGACAACATACAGCAAAGAAGCATTGGAAGCGGCGAAGATAGAACTCTATCCGCTGACAGGTCGTACCCACCAGCTGCGCGTTCATTGTGCTCATCCAGACGGATTGGGTACTCCTATCATTGGCGATAACCTCTACGGACAACGAGCTGAACGCCTTTGGTTACACGCAGCTCACCTTGAGTTCACCCATCCCATAACCCAAGAGCGGATGAGTTTTGATACTCCTTTATAGGTATCGAAGCTATCTACTCTTCGCTTTCCGGTTCTTCCGTATTGCTTTTGCAGAAGAATCGAAGTTACTCATTAAATAAAAACATAGCTAATACAGTCAACTATCTGTCCTTTTATCATCCTCTGACATTAAAAATCATTTCTTTTTAGACTTCGAAAATCTGCAGATAAGGGTTTGAAAAATCATTACATAATCTCGAATAAGACATCAATAAATAACGGCAAAACCACATACAAAAATCGGGTCTGTAATCAACAGCAAATCAATTAGTTATAAAATGGTAAAGTAAAAGGTGCTTAATTGGACTTCAAAAGGGCGTTAGTAAGAGTCTTAAAGAGCACCTTTAGCAAGTCAATTAGGCATCTTTTAGGAGCCAAAAGAGCATGTATTGGTTTTGAATCGCATGAAAATAGTTTACAAACTTCAACTAATGAGGGAATAATTTGTTTGTAGAAGGCAGATAAACATCGCACCTAATTACATTTATCATGTAGTTTATCCGCCGTTCTAAAACCATCTAATTGGGGGGTAATTATACCGGTGTTGGGTGATGGTTGTTGGGTGTTGAGCCTTTATAAAACAATCTTATTAGAGGAAATCATACCATATATGTAGATTAATCTCATACTATTAACAATTTGGGTTTAATGGAAGCCCCCGTTTTCCTCTATTCTTTCAACCCTTGGAATACTATTTCCTACCTTTTTAGCATGTGACTTTAATGTGAGTGGTACGTTCTCTATCAAGACATTACTCGTATTCAGACCTAAAGAACGTGTCATACTCAATTTCAAATGGTCAATCCATTCATAGGCATCCATGATAAGTCGCTCCTTAAAAGAGAAAGAAGCGAAGGTTGAATAAATCCTATTAATAAGCACAAATACGAAGTTTCCCATCACATTATGTTTAGCCAATGAAGGATAAGATGACGCAAGAGAGAACTCATTCTTAGCCACCATATCCTCGATTATCTGCCTAAAATAACGATTGACAAGTGGGTGGATACGGAATCCTAACCGTAGATTGATACGATAAAGAGTATCGGGAACAAGCGTGGTAACGTCATATTCCAGCGTTGATGGACTGTCTTGATAGTCTATATGCAGCAAGAAATAATGGTCAGCACGCATTGGATGCTTGTTAATGATTGAATAGAGAATCTTCTGTTCGATGTCGTATTTACCCCCAAGTTTTGTGAGATAGACAATATTTGTCGCATACTTAGGGATTGACTCATCGTTCTTAATATCGGAAATAATACTGAATGATTCACGAACATCACGTATCTGTATCTGCGAATTACGAATGGTTGTGGCATTATACCACACGTACATGATAGCTATCATCACACTGGCAAGAAGCATGGTTACCCAACCTCCATTCATAAACTTTGCCATGTTTGCGACGAAGAAGATACTCTCCAAACCGACAAAGACGATAAGGAACAGAAGTGTTAGCCAACGATTTACCCGACGAATAGTAAGATAAGCACTCAAGAGGAAGGTAGTCATGAGCATGGTTATCGTAATAGAAAAGCCGTAAGCAGCCTCCATTCGTTCCGAACTCTGGAAGAAAAAGTATCACAATCACACATAAGATGAAAGAGCGACATATTGACAAATGGGATATAAAGTTGTCCCTTAACATCGGTCGGATACTTTAATCTTCTGACGTGGCCAAAACTTTCAAGTTCATTGCTTCACTGAAGATAGTAAACGAACCCACTAATCAATGCTTGACTCGCAATAATTGCTGCTATCGTTGCCATAACGATACCGAAAATGAGCATACCGTGGGGCATAATGGCATAAAAAGGATTCAACCCAGAGGTAAGATTATCAACATGTGCAATTATCCAAGCCCCTTGACCAAGATAATTGAGGATAAGCATAATCTTAACAAATGCCCAACTCGTGCGGATGTTATTAATTCCACAATGCCCTAAGTCGGAATATAGGGCCTCAGCACCTGTCGTACAGAGGAACACTGCACCCAAGATTAAAAACCACTCTGGGTTACTCGTCAGCAAGCGGATGGCATGTAAAGGGATTGAAAGCTTGCAGAATAGGAATATAATCACCGATATGCATAGCTCCTAACACACCCAACATTGAAAACCATAAGAGCATTAATGGACCAAACAACTTGCCAATCATATTCGTTCCGAATTGCTGAATGAAGAACAAAACAGTAACAATACAAAGGGCAATAGGTACAACTGGGGTCTCTGGTTCATAGACGCTTCAATCCCTCTATAGCAGAGAGAACTAGTAATAGAAGGCGTTATTACACCATCAGCTATCAGCGTACTGGCACCAATAATCGCTAAGAAATAAAACCATTTACGACTATGTCGACGTATTAAAGCATACAAAGCGAGTATTCCACCCTCTCCTTTATTATCCGCACGGAGGGCAATTAAGACATACTTAACAGTCGTTTGAAGGGTTAATGTCCATATAATACACGACACTGCACCGATGATATATTCAGCATTAACAGGGTTTCCAGCCCTAACAATAGCCTTCATCACATACAAAGGAGATGTACCTATATCTCCGAAAACAATACCTAAGGTTACAATAACGCCCATTAAACTTAGTTTATGGCGTGCAGAAACTACTACAATTGTTATCCCGTGTCATTCTTATTATATCTTAAAACGGATGCAAAGGTAAACAAAATCATAATAACTGCATAACCCTCTTAAGGCTTTTATCTATATTTCTTTTGTCGTTTCTCTTATTTACTGTAACTTTGCAGTAGATAATAAATAATCAAACAGATATGGAAGAAAAGAAATTTAAGCGCACCACTGTTACCGCAGCATTGCCTTATGCGAATGGAGGTGTACATATAGGACACCTTGCTGGTGTATATGTTCCTGCCGATATCTACGTTCGTTATCTCCGATTGAAGAAGCGTGAAGTTGCTTTCATTGGTGGTAGTGACGAGCATGGTGTGCCTATCACCATCCGTGCTAAGAAGGAGGTATCACCCCACAGGACGTATGTGACCGTTATCATAAGTTGATAAAGGACTCTTTTGAAGAGTTTGGTATCTCCTTCGACATCTATAGTCGCACAACAAGTGAGACTCACCACAAGTTTGCTTCAGACTTCTTCCGTAAGCTATATGATGATGGTAAGCTCGTCGAGAAGGAGAGTGAGCAGTACTATGATGAGGAAGCTCACCAGTTCCTTGCCGACCGTTATATCATGGGTGAATGTCCTCACTGTGGCAATCCAAATGCTTATGGCGACCAATGTGAGAAGTGTGGTAGTGACCTTAGCCCTATGGAACTGAAGAATCCACACTCAACCATCTCTGGTTCACAGCCTGTCATCAAGCGTACTAAGAACTGGTACCTGCCTTTGAATGACTATCAAGAGTGGCTGAAGCAGTGGATTTTGGAGGATCATAAGGAGTGGCGACCAAACGTTTATGGTCAGTGTAAGAGCTGGTTAGACATGGATCTCCAGCCACGTGCTATGACCCGCGACCTTGATTGGGGTATTCCTGTACCAGTAGAGGGAGCTGAGGGTAAGGTTCTTTACGTATGGTTTGATGCGCCTATCGGCTATATCTCAAACACTAAGGAGCTTTGCGAAAAGGATCCAGAGCACTTCGGCAACTGGCAGAAATGGTGGCAAGACCCAGAGACACGTATCGTTCACTTCATTGGAAAGGACAATATCGTGTTCCACTGTCTTATCTTCCCAACTATGTTGAAGGCGCATGGCGACTATATTTTGCCTGATAACGTACCATCAAATGAGTTCCTTAACCTTGAAGATGATAAGATTTCTACAAGTAAGAACTGGGCGGTATGGCTCCACGAGTACCTCCGCGACTTTGAAGGAAAGCAGGATGTACTACGCTATGTACTGACAGCTAACGCACCAGAAACCAAAGATAACAACTTCACTTGGAAAGACTTCCAAGAGCGTAACAACTCTGAACTCGTTGCTGTATATGGTAACTTCGTAAACCGTGCACTACAGTTAACGAAGAAGTATTGGAACGGTGTGGTTCCTGCCTGTGGTGAGTTAGAAGAGATTGACCGCCAGACAATACAAGAATTTAAGGATGTCAAGGAGAAAGTTGAGGCTTATCTCGATATCTTTAAGTTCCGTGAGGCACAGAAAGAGGCTATGAACCTCGCCCGCATCGGTAACAAATACATCGCAGAGACAGAGCCTTGGAAGCTTTGGAAGACCGACCCTAAGCGCGTGGAGACCATTCTCTATATCTCGCTTCAGCTCGTTGCCAACCTCAGTATTGCCTTCGAACCATTCTTGCCGTTCAGTAGTAAGAAACTTCGTGAGATGATTAACATGACGGAGTATGACTGGAGTGAACTTGGTTCTACCGACCTTCTCCCAGCTGGTAAGCAGTTGGCAGAGCCTGAATTGCTCTTCGAGAAGATTGAGGATGAGGCTATCGAGGCTCAGTTGCGTAAGTTGGAAGAGACTAAGAAGGCTAACGAAGCCGCTTCCTACAAGGCTGAACCAATCAAGAAGGACATTCCTTTCGAAGACTTCGAGAAGCTTGATATTCGTGTTGGACATATCATCAAGTGTGAGAAGGTGAAGAAGAGTAAGAAACTCTTGCAGTTCACTATCGACGATGGTTCGGGTGTTGAGCGCACTATCCTTAGTGGTATTGCTGCCTACTATGAGCCAGAGCAGCTCACTGGTAAGGACGTTCTTTTCGTTGCTAACTTTGCTCCTCGCAAGATGATGGGCATCGAGAGCCAAGGAATGATTCTCTCTGCCGTTAACTTCGATGGTTCCCTCTCCGTAACAACAACCATGGGTGAGGTGAAACCGGGTAGTCAAGTGGGATAATACCCACCTCTAACTCTGACTAAAAGAGATAGAATATGATAGGCGTAGTGAGTTATCAGACTACCAAGTTTATAACGACATAACAACTATAAAGGCAATTATAAGGTTTATCAGACCTTCTAATTGCCTTTATTTTATTGCAGATTAAACTATTCAGCAAATCTAACTTCATCCAAATCACGTATCTTTGAAAGTCTCATCAGCGGCTTTCTCGGCAGTTTATAGATGGCGCGTTTAAGTTCAGTTTCCTTTTCATAGTCATCTCCATGGATGTTCTTATCCACAAATTTAATGCCTGTCAGAAAGTTGATGCTTAATCGCACAAAGACCTTTGCACCATAATTACGCGACTTTTCATAACCTATCAGCATAAAGTCAGATGAATGATAGCGAAAACAATACTCCCAAAAACCATATCTACCATAATTATAGTGTAGATAAAGTTTGCTGTCTTTTATGCTAACGTTCAACTCAGGAGGATCGTAACATCCTCCATCCTCATTCTCTGAAGAGAAACAACTTTCATTTTTCAAAGCTAACTTATAACCATTACCATGCGTAAACAATATTATAATCCCACGCCTATTACGATCAACCTTATGACCATCACGATCTTTCACAAAGCTATCCTTGCGTGTAGCCTTGATGATTAACACGCAATCCATAAGCCCATCTTTATTCAAGTCACCATAAACCTTGTCAAATAGCTTATAACCCTTAGGGATAAAACCCATTATCTGTTGCTGACCAGTAACAGATATGTGACTTCCTTTATCTATTATCATGGAGCCTGGATTCTTCTTCATAGGTTGTGGAGTCACAACTAAAAAGTCAGCCGCAAAACCTATACACCATGTCTTATCGCAACAGCCAACTAACATAAAGACCGCTAATAACAGCCCTACTACAGTCGTCTTGTTCATTTGTTTTAAAGTTTATATCTTATCTATTAATCATCTGTATTCAGTCTCTCTATTTCAAGTTCATCAAAATCATCTATCTCCGAGAGTTTCTTTAATGGTTCTTTCTTCAGCTTTATAACTTTCCGTACAAACTTTTCTTCCGCATCATCATCATACTTATTGACATTATCATCATCATACCTAACCCCTGTAAGGAAGTTAATACTCACTTTTCCAAGCACTGTTGGACCCTGACTACCAATTGATTCATAACCTATCAACATAAAGTCAGAGTCTTGATAACGGAAGCAATACTCCCAATAGCCATACCGACCATGGGCATAATGTACAAAAAGCTTACTATTCCTAATATCTATACTCAGGTAAGGAGCAAAATAAACTCCACCATCCTCATTCTCTGACGAGAAGCAGTTGTAATTCTTTACAGCAACTTTATAGCCTTTCTCTTCAGAGAACAGCACAATAATACCCCTACGATTTCGGTCTATCAATTTACCTTCATAATCTCTTTCAAAGCCATCCTTACGTGTTGCCTTGATGATTAACACACAGTCTTCAAGCCCATCTTTGTTTAAATCACCCGAAATCTTCTCAAATAGTTTATAACCTTTAGGAATAAAATCAGTTATTCGCTGCCGATCAGCAACATCATACTGATGCATATCTCCTTGTTTTTCCACCTTTGATATACGCTTCATTGACTGGCTTACTGCGGCTTGAGGGTCAGCAGTATCGGCTTTTGACCGTACCTTATCACGGCAACCTGTCAACGCCATTGCCATACAGAGCAAACAAAGAATTATCTTACTGACTTGTTTCATGTCGTATATAGTATTACTTTCATCTGCAAATATAGATAAAAAAAAGTATAACAAGCGACAGAAAACAGCTTTTATTATCACCAAACTTTATGTGTTTACTAATCAAAAAGAGGGTAGCGCAATAGCGCAACAAGCTTCTCCTACGAATTATTTTCATGACAAGAAGAATTTATTTTCATGAAGATAAATATTTATTTTCACGACAAAAAATATTTATTTTCATGTAAATAATTCGGCAAACATAGTTCTTACTTGTTTATATCGGTACTTTTAATTACTTTTTGCAAACCGTAGGAAATGATAGAATCGATAGTTAATAATAAAAACAAAAGAGGGTTAGGAATATGAGAAGAAAGGTTTTTCTACTTTTTTTATTATTTACGCTGTTTGCTGTTAATTGCATGGCTTTTCAACCTTTCTGCCGACACCACAAAGACAAGTGAAAAGGCTGATAATCCACTGATAGAGGACGGGTATGATCTCGATGCTGATACGGTAACAAGCTATTATGGTAAACCTATTCAGCATCTGACAAGCTTTGTGGATAACACCATAACGCTTAGTTGTCCTATACCAGACCGCTGGAAGGGCTTTTATACATGGAAAGGCTTTAAGATATCTAACTTCTATGTGAAGACGGGTGAAGCATCTTTCAAGGGAATGAATGCCGCTATTTTGTCTCCGATAACGATGACAACAAGCATAGACAGCATCACAGATTCGATCTTTACCGACCGTCTTCTTGCCATTGAATACAAGGGAAAAAGATGGGTTTATAGCAATGTTATCCGTAACACGGAGGCGGATACAATGCTAAGTTTTGAGGAGATTAGGACAGGAAAAGTGGGTATAGAACTGAGTTATGTGGCTGGACAAGGATACAAATATGACTATCAACTCCTTATCAATATGTCTGATGGACAACCCTGTTTGACGAACATCTACGTTGACGAATACAATTCTACTGCAAAGTATCAAGCCACACATCAATTCGATTTTACGCCGTTTGACGACGAAGGTGACTTCTCTCTTTATCGTTACCGACGCCATTTTCCAATGCTCTTACGGATGGGAAACTATGAAGCCTTTGGTGAGTAACACCCTACACTATCGTCCCCATAAATCGTAATCACATAAAGCATCAGCACCTAAAACCGCCAACGCAACTGAATATCAAGTCCACTTAGCGTTGAAGAGTTGACTTGCTGAAGTCCTGAGGATATATGGTCACGGTCGAAATAATGCGTGGTTGAACTGCGAAGAATTATCATAAGACGGCTCGATAGGTCTGCCCGAGCAAACAGACTATAGTGCATACCCTTACCAAAGAAGGCAGGAAAACTAAAAGAATAGAGTGGACCACGTTCGTAAACATAGATACGTGAGGCGAAATCTGTCGTTTGAAAATAACCGATCATACCATTCAACGTGAGCCACGAAAGCGGTTTCCAAGCCCCTGACTCACTCACCATATAACCGAAACTACGCTTGAGATAATTGCTTGCAACGACATCCAACTGACTTTTACAGCTCCAAGACGCTGCCGAATAAGCCAAAGAAAGGCGACCACGTTGCGTTACTTCGTTGACAAGAGTCGTCTTATCTCGATTATCTTTCTCACGTATTCTAAAGCGATAGCGAGCCAAGAGCGACCAACGTTGCCGACTATAAGTTAGCATCAATAGGTTATCCCATGCCTTACTAACTGTATGTGCGCCAAAACGAGGGTGTGAGAAATAAGCGAAATCACTATAAGCCATGAGCGACAAACCCCGTTTTACATTCCAATTCGCACCAATGAGTAATCCACTTTCATTCTGAACCGCCCCATTATCACCAAAACTACGTGCGAAGAGTGCAGTGTATTGGTAGCCATAATAACGCTGAACGGCAAGTAAAGAGAGCTTAGAAGTAGGCAAATAGGAAAGGTTATTCACCATTGCAATGCTTCCCTTGCTATCCATTGCCGTCTCACCAGCCAACGACCAACGTGGATGTTGATAGCTATAGTCTGCACTTACGTTCCAAAGTTAGTCCCTGAGGGAGCATAATGGCGGTAATATAAAGTTGTATTGGGTGTTAACTCCTTGTTGAAACAAGCATAAACACCCGACAATCCCACACGAAAAGCACCCGATGACCAGCCGAGATGGGTTCCTGCAGTAAACTGTGTGGCAGCATCTTTACTGTTTATCTCACGCACAGTACGGTGATAACCAGTCTTGAGTATAGTCTTAATGGTTCCACTATCCGTAAGTGTAGCATCTATACTGCGGTAAGAAAGAAAGGTGGTTAAGTCAAGATGCTTTGCTATTTCCACCGTTGCAGCCACTCCCTGCAGATAGTTAGCAGCCGAACGAGAGGAATGTGCGCGAATACCTGTTGATTGTCTGCCTAACGTTGAGAGCATGGCAAGTTTCCCAAAGCCAAAAGAATTGTTGATAATGAGTCCTTGTCCGAAGTTCACTTTATACCGTCCTACAGCCAAAGTCTTCAACCGTCCCATCTTTCTTAACAGCAAATAAAAACTGTAATGGTCATAACCAATACGATTACCATGTGCAAAGAAGGGTTCACCAGCATCTTGTGCGCCTACCAATCCTGCCTGAACATAATCGCCATAACGGAAGGAATAACGGAAAGAATGGGCATAAGGATAGCCAAGATAGCCTTTGCGGTCGCCTTCACGCTGATAAAAAGGAATATGAGCGGTCAATAAGATGGTGTGCTTTCCCCCTTTTATAATTGATTTAAGTGTAGGAAACTGGTGCTGTTCTTCTACTGGAGAGACATAAACAAAATAAGGAAGAAGCTGGCGACGGAGAGCATCTAAGGATTCAATCATTGCCAACTCGCCCAATGACTGCATACCATGATATTGATAAACATAGGCTTGTATATCTTCAATTTGTTCTGCTGTAAGAAACGGGATACGTGCAAGTTCGTCCCTACTTGCCGTATTGAGGTTGAGTGGATGTTCTGAAAGGTCGGCTAATAGTTCAAAGGTTTCCTCCTTTGCATCCACGTTTTCTTCGTTACTTGCATAGAGTTCTTCAAACAATTCTTCCCAATCATAGGTTTGTTGTGCTGTAGAAGTGAGGCTAAAAAAAGCCCTAAAAGGCAGGTCAATAGTAGATTTCTCATTTAGTTAGACTTTCAAAGTATTAAGACAACAAATATAGTCTTTGTTACTGAGAAAAGCAAACAAAATGACGAGAAAAGTATAAAGAAAAGGTCTTCCGTTAAATACGTAGCTTGTTAATAGAATGAGATTCATCCACATACATGGTATGGTTGCTCCCCAATAAGGTGGTTTTTAGAATGGGGGAAAAACTATATGGTAAATGTAATTAGATGCGATCTCTACCTGCCTTATACAAACAACTTATTCCTATTAGCCTAATTAGGCTATTTGGTCCAATTGGACTAATTAGGCTAATAACTTATTATTCTATCATAATTTTTCACATCATAATTTTGAATACATGCTCTTTTGGCTTCTTAAAGACGCCCTTTTAGCTTGCAAAAGGTGCCCTTTAAGACCCTTACTAACGCCCTTTTGAAGTCCAATTAAGCACCTTTTACTTTACTACTTTATAACTAATTGACTTACTGTTAGTTGCAAACTTACCTTTTTATTTGTGTTTTTATTCTTATTTATAGATGTTTTTATTTGAAAATATGTAATGATTTTTTTCATAGCCTTATCAGCAGATTTTCGAAGACTCAAAATAAATGTTTTTCAATATCAGACTTTGAGTTAAAACAATACGAAAAAGCATCCACATATTTAATAAAAGAAGCAAAGAAAAGCCCTCTCATCCTTCTCTTAAACTACGATTTATGGTAAAAGAGAAGCGATGAGAGGGTTATGTCTTATGCTAATAAGCGCAAAGAGCGATAAAAGCAACGGCTGTTTTACTGGATTCTCACACTCTTTCCATCCTTATAACAAGCGATAGTGCGGCTGCCGTTAGTATAGATATCCTCGCTACCAGGCATATCCAAGGTGAAGCCTGCAGCCTTTACCTGCGCCACAAGGTTGTCATATGCAGGCTGATTGAACACTGCAATGATGATTGCTCCGTCCTTAAATGCTACGTAACTTGACACACCTTTGCGCATTGGCTTTGGATAATCCTCATACTTATCAGCGGTAAGAAGCTTTGCAAGCGCACAATTCTTATAGTACATCTTAGAGAACTTATCGAGTCGATAAACCTCATAATTTGTCTTCAATTTATAACCATACTTCTTCGTAATAGCATCAACCTTATCTGGATTTTGATACATATCCAAAGCGTCTGCAATACTGATAACCTCCTTCAAAGGCTCAACTGCGACAACAGGTTCTTGAGCAACAGGTGTCGTTGCTGGTGCTGTTGCTTCTGTTGTGTACCACAACTATTCAAAGATCAAAGCAAGTACAAGGACGATAGGAGCTATCCATAGATTCTTTTTCATAAGTTCTTTCTTTTTTTATTTTTAATGTTTTTATTTGTTACGTATTGGGTTGCAAGCGCTATTAAAAGATTGACTAAAACAAAGGCTATCTATCTATGATTGCACGGATAGAAGCCTTCACTTCCGATGCAGACACTGCTTGTAAGCGACCCCTTTTTACCTCCAACAAGCTATCGGCAAAGCGTACTGCGAGTTCTAAGTCATGCGTTGATAAGAGGATAAGTTTATCCCTTTCATGTGCCATTCGCTGTAAAGACTGAAAGGTTTCAGCCTTAGAAGGGAAGTCGAGGGAAGGCTGTTGGCTCATCAAGTAAGATGATAGAGGTCTCTTGAGCCAGTGCTTTCGCAATCATCACCTTCTGCCTTTCGCCATCAGAAAGGGTCTGAATCATTCTCCCTCTGAGTTTTTCAATCCCCATCGTAGCGATTGCATCATCGACAACCTTACGGTCTTCCGCACGCAATCGACCAAAGAAACCAGTATAAGGCGACCTTCCCAAGCCTATTATCTCCTCTATCGTGAGGTTCTGCACATCTGGTTTTTGTGTCAAAACAATGCTCACCTGCCGTGCAAGTTCTCGCTGAGAGAAAGACTCGATATCACGATTACCCAACAAAAGGCTACCTTTCAACTTCGGAAGAAAGCCTGTTAGGGTCTTTAAAAGGGTTGATTTACCAATTCCATTCTCTCCTATCAAGCATGCTAACTGCCCACTCCGTAACTCTAAGTTGATGTCAGAGATAACAGGATGGGACAGCGTATAGCCTACTGATAACTGAGATAAGCTGATAATCATTGCGACACTAAGGACCTATCAGACGAAGAACATGACTAATATCTGTGCAATGATAACCCTGGCAAACATGCCCAAAGGATAAACCGAAGCATAACTAATGTTGCTCGTTTCACCCTTTACCGTATCGTTGGCGTAGCCCAATGCCATTGGATTAGCCATCGAACCGCAAAGGATACCACAGATAGTTCCGAAGTCAAACTTCTTCAATCGCAGGGCTATTAACCCAACAATGATAACAGGAACAACCGTAAGTGCAAAGCCTAAACCTATCCATAGCAAACCTTCTGGGCGCACAACGGTGTCAAGGAAGTCCTTACCAGCATCCAAGCCTAAGCACGCCAGATAGAGTGATAAACCCAACTTACGAAGCATAAGTGAGGCACTACGCGTCGTATAAGCAATGAAATGCAAACGAGGACCAAAGGCTCCAGCCAATATCCCCATGATAATTGGACCACCAGCAATACCCAATCGGATTGGAGACTCCATACCAGGGATGTCGAGAGGGATTGTTCCTAAAGCCAAACCAAGAAGCATTCCGAGGAAGATGACAGCAAGATTAGGTTCGTTAAGCGTCTTAACAGAGTTGCCCAAGAAGGTCTCTGCATGATCAATAGCCTCTGGTTGACCCACCAAGGTAAGGCGGTCGCCATAACGAGAGACAAGGTCTTGCGTTGCCAACAGCTTGATATCAGCACGGATAACACGGCTCACATTGACATTATAAGCATCTCGCAAATGAAGTTGACCAAGCTTTTTTTACCATTTAACACACCATTTGACAAGATGATAACACGGCTCTCCACCTTTGTATCAAGATGGTTCCAATCCACCTGTTCCTTTATTCAAGTCGCGGTTAACCTGCTTTCCGAAGAGTATCTCCATGGCTGGAACTTCTTCGCGTTTTGGACGCTACAAGCAGATTATCATTGGCTTGTAGGACCGTTGTACTCATCGGAACGATGACTTCATCACCACGCCAAATACGTGAGATAATAAACTTTCGATGTGTTCCTTGTGCTATCTCAGCGATTGTTTTACCATTAACGGCTGGATTAAGAACAACAAACTGTCCGATATAAGTATGGTCGTCTTCTGCTCCCGAATGTACTACTAAGTCGGAAGGCTTCACAAAGAACTTACGAAGAAATATCATGGCAAAGATAACACCGACAACACCTAATGGATAAGTAACGGCTGTTGCCAATGCTGCTGGACCACCACTATGCCCCGCATGTTGCAATGCTTGCTGTGCAGCACCAAGTGCTGGCGTATTCGTTGTAGCACCACAAAGGATACCCAACCATGCTTGACATCGGTACATTCATTGCGTATGAGAGTACGACAGACATAATGGTACCCAAGAAGATAACGCCTAAACTCCACAGATTAAACAAGGTTCCTTCCATGTCGGAAGGAGCCAAAAGAAGGTTGGTCCTACACTCAGTCCGAGTGTATAGACGAAAGATAACCAATCCGAAAAGTCTCACAGTAGTTAAGCATCTGCTCATCTACCTGCAAGCCAAAAACTACCCGCAGCAATACCGAAAAAAAGAATACAAAGGCAATACCAAGTGATATGCCTGCTACTCTAATCTTTGCCCTAAGCCCAATCCCTACTGTACAAACCAGCGAGAGGACAACGACTGCCTGCAGGGCAGAAAGGAATGGCAAATAGTCCGTTAATCCAGTCCATAATTTGTTGTTACAAGACACCAAGATACTTCTCCAAAGGGATTCCCCTGTTTTTTTGTCTTTGTTGTCTTTATTGAGATCTATCAGTTTATAAACGCCATCAATAGCCTTCTGTGTACTTGGAATCAACTCTTCACCGTCTAACAGATGACCAATGAGGATTGCCGAGAAGATGTCACCCGTACCTGGGAAATGTACTGGTATCTCGGTATAAGGGAGTGTAAAATACTTATCTGTTGCATGATTATATCCGACAACAGATGGTGTACCATCAACGAGAATAGAGGTAATCATTGCCGACTTTGTACCTATCAGTCGCAAACCATCTAACAATCGTTTAGCTTCATCGAAACTAACTCCCTTCTCATCATACTTACTTGATGTAAGATAACACGCTTCTGTGTAATTAGGGAAAAGTAAGGTCGGCAACGCTAATCATCTCTCGCATAGAGTTGATTGTTGCAGCTGTCACTCCATTATAGAGCTTTCCTTCATCACCCATAATCGGGTCTACAAAGATAGTCGTACCACGTTCAGCCTGCTCACGACAATAGTCTGCTACCAGTTTTGCCTGTCGCTCTGAAGCGATAAAGCCCGTCGCAATCGCATCAAAGCTAAAGCCAAGTTCCTTCCATACAGGGAATACGCCTTTAATATAGTCGGTTGTCTCAAGGATATTGAACTTACCATAGTCGAGCGTATTGGATACCAACGCTGTAGGGAGGTTATAAACGGGATGTCCCAAGTAGGATAATATAGGAAGCATGGCTGCCGTTGCAACCTTTCCGTATCCTGCTATGTCATTAACGAGGAGTATATGTTTCTTACTCATTATATCTTTCTTAATTGGACTACAAAGGTAGTGCAAACCACATGAACGGCAAAATAAAAACCAATAAATCAGCATAATAAGTCTTGCTTTCCCTTTTCTATCGTCGTGTTGATGCTGCGCACGAGTGGTGCGGACGCCCCGCACACATCGTGCGGAGGGTTAACACGCACTGTGCGGAGCGTTAACAGCAATGAGAAGGAGGGTTATATCAGCTATCATTTATGCCCTACAGAGCCGCAATTCAGTTCTTTTAGCTATACGAAAACAGCCCGCTACCATTGCTGGTAACGGGCTGTTATATATAATAAGGTGTAAAACTTAGTTCTGACTATCTATTGATTAAGCCTCAACTGGAGCCTCTGCAAGTTCGTGTGAACGCTTCTCAATCTTCTTACCCAATACGAGGTAAGCAACAGGAGATGCAATGAAGATTGAACTCAAAGTACCGATAATAATACCGATAATCATTGCGAATGAGAAGCTACGGATACTTTCACCACCGAGGATGAAGATAGATACGAGTACGATTAATGTTGATACAGATGTATTGATAGTACGTGAGAGGGTCTGGTTGATAGAATCATTGAAAGATCTTCTGGATATCAGCCTTTGCAAGATTATGTTTATGCTTACCCAAGTTCTCACGGATACGGTCGTAAACAACCACGGTATCGTTGATATCATAACCGATTACGGTCAAGATAGCACCGATGAAGGTCTGGTCTATCTCAAGTGAGAAACCAATCCAACCATAGCACAACGAGAAGCAACCGATAACGATTGTGGTATCGAGAACCAAACCAACGATTGAACCAACAGAGAAACCAATGTTGCGGAAACGCAAGAGGATATACAAGAAGATGAAGAAGATAGCCAACAATACGCTCATAATAGCATTATAAGTAATGCTCTTAGCGATTGAAGGACCAACCTTTGCACTCTGAATAATAGAGCCACCCTCACGAATATCTGGGTTCTTGAAGTTCTGTACACTTGCCTGACTAACAAAGCCACCCTTCTTCAATGCATTGTAAAGGATTGTCTCAGCCTTGTCATCCTCAGCAGGATTGTTAGAATCAATATTGTAGTTGGTTGATACACGAACAGTCTTACCATCTGTACCCAATGCAATAACAGTTGTTGTAGCAGGCTTACCTGCATTCTCACCAACAGTATTTACGAAGGCTCCTTGCATCACTTTACGAACGTCCTCTACATGGGTAGGCTTGTTCAATGTAACGACATAGTTGCGACCACCAGTGAAGTCAATACTGCGACTCAAGCCACGAACAGCAAAGCTGACGATACATACCAAGACAGCAACACCCCAAACAGTGAAGGTTGTCTTATACATGCTAAGGAAGTGATAGTTCTTACCCTGCATGAAGTTCTTAGAGAAGCCTGTTGTGAAAGTCTGATTCAACCACTTATCCTTGCTTACACGGTTCTCAAATACAAGACGTGTGAGGAATACTGCAGTGAAGAATGAGATAACGATACCAATAATCCAAGTTGTAGCGAAACCACGGATAGGACCAGTACCAGTCACAAGAAGGATAACACCAGTGATGAGTGATGTCAAGTTAGAGTCGAAGATAGCTGAGAAAGCATTTCCATAACCCTCATTCAAAGCCTGCTTCATACCCTTACCAAGTTTCAACTCCTCCTTAATACGCTCGTAGATAAGCACGTTAGCATCCACAGCTGTACCCAAGGTCAACACGATACCGGCAATACCTGGCATAGTCAATGCCGACTGGAAGGACGCTAAGACACCCAACGTGAAAGAAGAGGTTGGCTATCAAAGCAAGGTTAGCCATCATACCAGGAATGAAGTTGTACATGACAATCATGTAAAGCATCAAGAGGACGAAAGCAATAGCAAAAGAGATAAGACCCTGCTCAATTGACTGTGCACCAAGTGTAGGACCTACGACTTCCTCCTGTACAATCTTCGCAGGAGCAGGCATACGACCTGACTTCAATGTGTTAGCCAAGTCCTTAGTATCCTCAATAGTGAAGTTACCAGAGATAGATGACTGGCCACCAGAAATCTCACCATCTACGCGTGGAGCAGAATAAACAACGCCATCGAGTACGATTGCGATTGCCTTACCTACATTTGCCTTTGTCAAAGCAGCCCACTCACGAGCACCCTCAGAGTTCATTGTCATGCTAACCTGAGGACGACCATGTTGATTAAAATCGTCTTTAGCATCTGTAACAACGTCACCCTCCAATGGAGCACGACCGTCTGAAGTAGTAATCTTCAAAGCATAAAGACCATATACATTCTTCTTATTGAGTCCGTCTTCTGGCTTAGCGCTCCAAAGAAGCTTCAAGTCACTTGGCAAAATCTGCTTAGCAAGTGAACCATAAATCATCTTATTGATAGCAGCTGTATCACGAACGCTTGCATAACCGACGAGGCTAAGTGCGTCACCAGGAATAGTCTGCAACATAGAGAGCAATGGGTGCATCTTCTTCAATGCTGCCATCTGAGCATCTTCGCCCTTAGCAGCATTGTTCTTGTTGAGTGCAAACTTTGGAGTTGCAGCAGCCTTTGCCTGTACTTTCTTAGTAGAATCAGTAGCAGCAGTGTCAACCTTTGTCTCACCATTAGCCAAACGCTGGTCGAGCTGAGTGAGATAAGGAGTTATTTCTTGGTTGTTATAAGTCTCCCAGAACTCAAGGTTAGCAGAACCCTGGAGGAGCTTACGCATACGCTCTGGCTCACGAATACCAGGCATTTCAACCATGAGTCGACCTTCCTGACCTTCCAACTTCTGGATATTTGGCTGTACAACACCATACTGGTCGATACGGTTTGTTACGACATTGTATGAGTTATCGATGGCTGAAGCAACCTCTTCACGGAGTGCTTTCTCAACCTCTTCGTCAGTACTCTGTGTGCTAACCTTGCCTTTGAGCTGCTGTGTAGCGAAGATCTCAGCAAGCTTATGACCCGGAGCATCCTTGTGGAAAGCATCTACAAAGAGAGAGATAAAGTCCTTTGAACTGTGCATCTCTTCCTGCTTTGCTGTTTCCAAAGCCTTCTGATAAGCAGCATCCTGCTTGTGATCTGCCAAGAAATCAACAACATCAGGTACCGAAATCTCGAGTACAACGTTCATACCGCCCTTCAAGTCAAGACCAAGACCGATCTGTGTTTCAAGGCATTTCTGGTAAGAGTAGAGCCCCAAATACTTTACAGAATCCTTATAATCCTGTCGCGCAATAGGGTCTTTAATCGTTGCTGCCTGACCATCATAGAAGCTTGTCGCTACTGAAAATGACAGGTAGAAGATACTTGCGAGCGTCAAGAGAATGGCTACGCAAATTACTAATCCTTTGTTTTGCATTTTATTTGATTGTTTTTAATTATTGTTTCGCTACACTTGATAGACGTGCAAAGATAAGCAAATTTTCACACTTTGGGAAATTTATACCTTATAAATGTGTGTTTTTTAAGGTTTTGGGCGGTATTTAAGCCAACAATAGATGGGATAATGGTCGGAAGTAGTCACACTATTGTCGACCTTTGCCCCATACGACTCGAAATCGTCGGAACAAAAGATATGGTCAATACGGAAGTACATCCCACTTTTATGATAGCTTATTCCGGGTCCGTTTCCACTCTCAACAAAGCAGTCATTCAGTTCTTTTGCGATGGTTCGATGTGTGTAACTTAACGGACTATCATTGAAGTCTCCACAGAGAATAACAGGCACTTTCTTATCAAGATATTTCTTAACATAACGTGCAACAGTCTCCGCTTGCGGTGCTCTACGTGCCGAAACGTCACCTAACTTAGTGATTAAGTGGACTGATTGTCTTTTCGCTTCGCCCGTCTTCAGTTCACCTTTTACGAGTGTCTTAAACCCTTCTTTGTCGCCAGAACTCAATCCATTACTCTCGAAATGATTATTCACAACGAGCGTATTAGTCCCTTTTATATCAAGCATATAAGCCACACTCTGATTACTACTTGAGCCGTACGGGATAGTATCTTGCCAAAGGACTGGATACTTACTCAGCAATACCATGTAATCAGCACCAGGTGCTTTTTTAATCATCAACTTGAAATATGGGTAGTGTTTCTTCAGTGTTGAGTAGATATGATCTTTGTCATCTAATGTCGCTTGTGCCTCTTGCAAACAGACAATATCAGCCTTACTCTTAACGATATAATCAACAATCGGATTCTTCTTTGCATCTGGCTCGCTCCATGAAGAGAACATAAAGACGTTATACGACAGTACTTTTATAGAGCCATGTGGCTTATCCTCAGGTATATTGAATGGTGAATACGTACGGATAGGACCATAACAGAGTAGGAAACCTAACAATGGCAACCAAATAGTACGTAATCGGAGAAAACACCAGACAACAAGGAATACAAAATTAAACACAAGGAGTATCGGAAAGCCCAGTCCTAAATTAGCCAACAAGGGATAATCAACAGGATTAAACCTACCTATATTTCCGACAAACAACATCAACAGAATCACTATGATATTGCCTGCCAACAACATTCTATATGTAAGCTTCTTAAATTTACTAAACATCTTAATTCAAAATATTCAGGTGGTCCCTACCCCTGTATTTTTTAAGCTTTACGAATAAAATAAATAGTTACCAAGTGGTTATATAACAAGTAGATAGACTTGAAGTTTTAACAAGTTCCTATCCACTCATATTTTAACAAGTTGCTGATTAAGAACATTTTTGTTATAACCAACAACTCATTTCTTTGTCAATCGACCAGCGACTTAACTTTTACTACTATCAAAGAGCTTTTGTTTCTCGTCTTTTGTCAGACTATCGTAACCACTCTTACGAATCTTATCAAGGATGCGATCAACTTCTTCTTGCTGTTGTTTCTTCTGGGCATTATAATCCCAATCACTTCTATTATTAGTATTATTGCTCTGAGAAGTGTTCGACCAAGACTCACTGTTGCCATTCGTTGCATTACGAGTATCACGCCCTCCACGTTGTTCCCACGTATTCTTCATACGATCAAAGAACTGATGTCCCCGATTCATACCGAAGTCTCCATAGCCAGAATATGGATGCTTCTTCCAATAACGGATAAGAATAAAACCAAAAAGCATACCACCTAAGTGTGCCAAATGCGCTACTCCGTCATTGCTTGTGCCTATCGCAGAGAACAATTCTACCACAATTGAGCCCATAACAATCCACTTAGCCTTTATCGGAATAGGGATAGGAATGATGAACATACGCTCTTCTGGGAAGAGCATTCCGAAAGCAAGTAGCACGCCATAGATTGCTCCAGAGGCACCAACAGTGTTCATCATATTCAGATAAACATTCACAGGAAGAACCGTAGTACCGATTCTCACGGAATCAAAATGAGCCAATCCCTCTACGAGATACGTACCATATTGTGCCAACTCCTGACAAAGTCCAGCTCCAACACCACACACAATGTAATAAAAAAGGAACTTCTTTGGACCCCATACATTCTCAACAACCATACCAAACATCCACAGCATAAACATGTTCATTAGGATATGGGTAAACCCTCCATGCATGAACATATAAGTGAAGAACTGCCAGATACGGAAGTCAGAGGCTAAAAAGAAATGTAAAGCCAAGAATATCATTCAAATCAATATTCAATCCTCTTAAAACGTATGTGGCTATAAACACCAGAATATTGATAATAAGAAGATTCTTTGTTACAATAGGTATATTTCGCATTTTACGTAATGTCTTATTCTTTACAATATATCATTTAAACGATGCAAAAATACGAAAAATCTCTCGGTATTAAGCAGAAAATAAGCGAGATAACGACTTTTTTTATAAAATTCTACACTTTTCCCATGATTTTATTTGTTTTATAAAAAGGAAACAGCTATATTTGCAACATAATCTTGTATATCACTCATAAAATTAATCAATAAATAAATCAAAAATTATGAACAAAACAGAATTGATCGAGAAGATTGCAGCTAACGCTGAGGTAAGTAAGGCTGCTGCTAAGAAAAGCTTTGGATGCTACTACAGAGGCTATTAAGGAAGCACTTGCTGCTGGTGATAAGGTACAGCTCGTTGGCTTTTGGTACTTTCTCTACAACTGAGCGTCCTGCTCACGAGGGTATTAACCCAAGAACAAAGAAGAAGATTAAGATTGCTGCTAAAGAGGTTGCTAAGTTCAAGGCTGGTGCTGAGTTGGCAGACGCAGTAAACAAATAATATGTAAAAGATATTACATAATATATTAAGGCAAGCCATGGGCTTGCCTTTTTTTATTTATAAATGCTCAAAAAGACTTCTAATCTTAGCCTTAAAAAGGTTCTTACGTTAAAAAAACATAGATTGAAAATAGATAAAGACTCATCCACTTGCATGGTATAATTATCCCAAAATTTAGATAGCCTTACAAGTGGACATAAACTATAGGATAAAATGCAAATTGATACTATGTCTATCCGTCTTTCATAAACATCTTATCTCTATATCATTGATTTTTGTAAACTATTTTCACTCAACTCAAAACCAATACATGCTCTTTTGGCTTCTAAAAGACGCCTAATTGACTTGCAAAAGGTGCCCTTTAAGACCCTTACTAACGCCCTTTTGAAGTCCAATTAAGCACCTTTTCTCACACCATTTTATAACCAACTGATTTCTTGATGGTTACAAACCTGCTTTTTACACGTATTTTTATCCTTATTTACAGATGTTTTATCCGAATTTATGTAACGATTTTTCAAAATCTTATCTACCTCTTTGAAGAGTTAAAAAGGGAAAAGGTCTTCAGGTCAGAAATATGACAATAGAATAGAAAGACCTTTTCCAATAACGAGTTAGATTGTATTTTCAATATCCTAAGGGTACACCCCTGCAGCTATCCACTATAAAATACTCGTCTGTTTATTCCCCTCATGCTGTACTTTCTTGTCTATTTCTTTATAGCTTTTACCCTTTGACAACCTCCAACTAAACCTAAGTGTTATCATATTGCCCAAGTCTCTGCTACGATAAATATACTCTTTATGGAGGTTTTCATTCAGTACTTTACCACGCTGTATAGCGGGATGTTGCTGGAAAGGATGCTGCATAAAGAGCGACAGACTACACGTTTTCCACCTGTAACTAACGCCCAAATAGATTGCTGGACCATTCCTTCCCTCATGCTCTCCTTCAACAAATTTCCAACCATTATCGGCATATCCCGTGAGTGTCCAGCGTCCAAGATAAGCCTGAATATTACCACCATAGTTGTAACTTGTAAGATGATGACGGTACAGACTGCTGATATTAAAAAAGCGATTGATACCTCCGAAAAGTGTTACAGACAAACGCTCTGGTACAACATCATACTTAAGATAGTTCTGAACAACAAACATCATGATATTACCAATGTTCTGTTGTGAATAAAGAAACTCATCTGTTGCCGTACGTTCATACACACTCATATTGCTCCCAAGGTCACGTCGGTACTCCATATTCATCCCACAGCTCACACGCCTACCATTATAACTGACATCAATAATATTCTTAATGACTCTTGAAGGCTGCAAATTAGGATTTCCAACCTTCCATTCACGGCTATTTTCTCTGATTCTTGCATCGCTCACCATAGCGTATGAAGACACACGACGATAGGTCTCAAAGGTGTAACGTGCAGTTAATCCTGTCAAAATATCGTAGCTCAACGTGAGTTTTGGACGGAAGGTCCAGTAGTTAAAGCTATAGTTTTCCTGCGAATAGGTCTTGTTAGCAACCCCAATACCTGCCGAATAGCCTATTCGTTTCCACCGTCCTTTCACCTCAGAGAATAGATAAAGTTCTCCTCTCCGCATCTTGTTAAGAGCAGATACATCACCAGTATATTCATTATTTGTAAACGACACCGAGTGTTCCAAACCTGCAGAAAGGGTGAAAGGCTTGAGTTTATTCTCATAAATAGCTTCACTCTCCAGCGACCAAGTACGCCCATTTACCTCATAGGCATAATCTCCTTCTTCTCCATTATATCCTCGCTTGTCCGTGTAAATACTTGAACCAACAACGTTAGCCGTAACACTCTGATGCTTACCAAGCTGATGAAAGAAGTAAAGATCAAGAGTTGGAGAGAAATCACTTGACACATTAATCGTCCGAAAAGACTTTTCTATCGTTCCGTCCCGATACACAAAATCAGCATAATTACCGGGCGTATTGTTTCCTCCCACTGACAGATTTGTTTGAAAAATGTACGTAGCCGAGTCGGCAAGACTATACTTTATCTCAAACTGATTACCAAAACGACGACTCCTGCCATCGGTCTGATTGCGTGAAACCAGATAATGACTACCGTTGTTCAAGGTATAGTCAGCCGTTTCTGAAGACCGAAAACCACGATGGTCATTATAAAGGGAAGTAAAGGTTAAAGCCAGTTCCGAATTCTTATGATTGTACTTTGCATAGAGCGTATTACCGCCATTCACAGTCGTAACAGAGTTCGATAAATCTGCTCCAAGCACGTAGCCAGTGGTGTTACGCTTCGTCCGAATATCAATGACATAGCCTATCCCGTCACCATATCGAACTCCCGGATTATCGATGAAATCAATGTTTTTTACAAGTTTTGGGTCCAGTGAAAGTAGGTCTTCTTTACTTGCCAAAGTTCCATTCAACCTAAGTTGAACACTTCCATTATTCGTCAAAGGCACAATGGTACGCATCACCTCGTCTACTCTGATACGTGGAAGAGAAAGCTTTCCAAGCAGACTATAACCGTCCGTTGCCGCTTCTCGCTGTGCATCAGACGGTATAATCAGCAGACCATCAATCTTTTTCGTCACTCGTGCAGCCTCAACTGTCACCTCTTTCATCTCTACACTCTTTGCCGTCTCACTGTTTCCTTTCTCATTCTGGGCACTAAGAGGAAGTGCAAGAAAGCATAACAACAGCATCCATAAACCTTTTTCCATAGTCTTTGTTTTTTGCTACAAAGATAGAATTCACCTACTATCAGGACAAAAATAGTTACTGACAATTACCTGACAATAGCTAATTGAGGTCTGGTAAACAAGAAAAAGCACAACAAAAACTACTCAATAGCCCCCTATTAAGCATAATATTCCAATAAAGAATGCCTAAAATATATATTTTAAAGATGACACCTATTCCATTAAGAAAGACTATCCAACATTTTCTTTGAAGATGAATCAGAAGCCAATCGGTAACCATCACCCCTGTCAGCCACAATCTTTAATCCGCAACGCTCACTGACAATAGGCTTCAAACGACGGATAAGTGTGTAGAGAGTTTCGCTTGCATCGGGTTTCTTAGGCCAAAGCGTTTCACAGATAACTGCCTTCGACAACTTTCTATCAGTTGCATTGATAAACAGTTCCATGAGCTGCTGTTGCATCGGAGTAAAGGCTATTTTCTCCCCATGCCAGTCACGAAAACTATGGTCAGAAGCGGCATATACCATTCTACCCAGCACCAATCTGCCTGCACGATGACGACGAAAATACACGATAGACGCAGTCATCCAAACCAAGGCTAACAATAGGAAAGCAAAGGGTAAACGCTGATTTGACAAGCCCCATACCGTAGCGAAGGAACAATCAGCATAACTTTGGAATAAAAGCGAATGGCCACCTGCCTGCCACCTCATCTGTCTACTGCACAGCGAATGACTATCTTCACCCAACGCATATGACACAAACGAACGGCGTCTAAGGTCGGCTATCTGTAAATGTTGTCGATAACTTTGTATGGTATCGGGCGTAATCCACGCCTCACGTTTCCCAGCGAGTGTCTTCGACAAAGCCTGATTCATATCCTGTACAATAGCTGTTTCAGCACAGTGATAGCTGTCAAAGCCAGCCCATACTGCCGAGCAAACGAGTAACAAAAATATGATAACTGACGATATAGGTTTCATAGGCTTGTATCATAAAAAGTGATAGAATGTTTCGAGTTATTGTATGTTGCAAAGATAATATTTTATCTTATCAACACCAAACAGAGTGCAAGAAATATACAGTAAAACAGGTATAATCAGCAAATATTTACTGCACAAGACCTATAGATGCGCAAAATTATACAGCAAAATTTGTGCATTAGACTAAAAAACACTATCTTTGCATCCGCAATTGTCCTATGGTGTAATGGTAGCACTACAGTTTTTGGTTCTGTCAGTGGTGGTTCGAATCCGCCTGGGACAACACAGAAAATCCGCGGATTCTTTATGATTCTGCGGATTTTTTAGTATCAGCTAATTCCTAAATTATAACTATAATGATTGAGCAACTATCTAAACTTCGTAAATCACTTTTGATTATTGCAGCCTTTCTGCTGACAGCATTGCAGACGACTGCTACTAATCGTGACTCTTTAGCACTGACACCTCCAATGGGTTTTATGACCTGGAACAAATATAAGGAGGACATCAACGAACAGCTTATCCGACAAATTGCTGATAAGATGGCAGCTGATGGCTATGCTGAAGCTGGATATAAATACATCTTCATCGATGACGCATGGCAGGGAGGACGCGACAAACGCAATAATATCATACCTGACCCTAAGAAGTTCCCAAGCGGAATGAAGGCACTCGCAGACTATGTTCACTCAAAGGGTTTGCTACTCGGTATCTACTCTGATGCTGCTCAACTCACTTGTGCTGGTTACACAGCCAGCTACGATTTTGAGGAACAAGATGCCAAGACCTTTGCTGAATGGGGAATTGACTATCTGAAATACGACTACTGCCACGCACCTTCTGACAGTGCTGTTGCCCACAAACGCTATAAGAAGATGGCTGATGCACTACAGAATTCAGGTCGTAAGATTGCCTTGGGTGTCTGCGAATGGGGACAGCTGAACCCTGAGTTGTGGGCTCGTCAGGCTGGCGGTTCGCTCTGGCGTGTGAGCTATGACGTACGTGATATGTGGAAAGACATCGTGAAGCAGGGAGGTATGGGTATCATTGATATCATTAACATTACCGAACCACTTTATAAATACGCAGGACCAGGTCACTGGCTCGACATGGATATGCTCGTCGTTGGACTCGACGGAAAGGGTGGACCATCAAGCGATTTAGGTGGTGTAGGTTGCACTTATACAGAATATCAGACACAGATGTCTATGTGGTGCATGTTCGCTTCGCCATTAGCAGTAAGCCACGACATCTTAAACGAGAACGCTGAAACACGTCGCATCCTCCTCAATAAGGAGATTATTGCTATCAATCAAGATGTGCTTGGCGAGGCAGCCCATAGAGTTGACTTCCCCGGTGCATGCCGTGTCTACCTCCGAAACCTAAGTGGAAACCGTCAGGCAATTGCCATCATGAATCCTTCTGACACTCCTCAGCGTGTTCAGTTGCCACTTTCTATCCTCGGTAATGCGAAAGAATACAATTTCAGAGACGTATGGGAGCATAAGACAAGCCGACAACGTAAGGTGTGGCAAGCTACCTTACAACCTCATGAGACAAAGGTCTTTACGGTACAACACGCTAAACAGCATATTATTTTATAAAGAGAAGAATAAAAAAATAACATCTTTTTATCCTCAACCACTGGCACAGCATCTTCCTGCTGTGCCAGTTTTGTATTCCAATAACATCCTTTTATTATCATTCTAAGCTATTATTTCACATCGTTCTGTTGGTCCGCACCAATGGTGCGAACGGCAAACACCAATGGTGCGGATGCTTAGCACCAATAGTGCGGAGAATAAAACACCTTACAATTTGTTGTTAGTATTAAAATAACTCACACCTAAATCAAGTTACAATTACCCTTTTTCGGTAATCACTCCCCTCTCCTTTCGGAGAGGGGTCGAAAGTGAGGCTATCTCTCTTTGGTAGGGGTCGGGGTGAGGCTTCCTTATTTAAATTCCCCTATTCATTTGCTAATATCATGCTTTTTTTATCTATATTTGTACATTGTAACAAATACAAATTAGATAAATTCAGCAAATAAATGAAAGCAATAGAAATTCTCTTCCCTGTCTTCTTTATGATGTTCCTCGGCTGGTTGAGTCACAGAAGAGGTTGGGTAACAGCAGGACAGAACGAAGGAGCGAAGTCATTGGTATTTAATATTCTTTTCCCGCTGCTCGTCTTTCACGTGCTTGTAAAAGCAGAGTTATCGACGAATTTCATTTATGAGATTCTCTTTTTAGATGCCGCTTGGATTCTTGTCTACCTAATAGGTAAGAGCATAGCAAAGCCCATTAGTGGTCGTTATGCCCGATTGGCACCCTTCCTACTGATGACTTGTGAGGGAGGTAGCGTTGCCCTACCCCTTTATATCGCATTGGTAGGAGCAGAGCACGCTGTGAATATCATCACTTTTGACGTTGCTGGTATCCTCATCAACTTTGGACTTGTGCCAGCACTCATCACGCGCCAGACATCAAAGGATGTGGCTTTCCTTCTATGGCGAAACGAATTATTACAGCACCATTCATCGTTGCCGTTATCGTGGGTATTCTCGTCAATATGTCGGGTTTGTACCAATGGCTGATGGAGAACGAACTTCACAGAATCTATGACGGTACGATGAACATGGCAATGACACCTATTGCGAGCATTATCCTCTTCACCCTCGGCTATGGTTTCCACCTACGGGCAGCACAGCTCAAGCCACTTTTGGCATTGACAGTGGTGCGCCTTGTGCTGTGTGGGGCTATTGTAGGAGCCTTCTTCTTGCTGTTCCCAGAATTGATGGCAGTGAAGATATTCCTTGTTGGCGTACTACTTTACTTTGCTTGTCCAACAGGTTTTCCCGTACCGCTACAGATAGAAAGCCTTTGCAAAGATGAGGACGACGAAAGCTTTATGTCGGCTTTCATCTCCATCTTCATTGTTGTGGCGATGATTGTATATACGTTAATCACCTTATTATTGATATAAAAGAAAGGAGTTAAGAAAACATGAACGATAACGTAAAAAGTCCGTGGCCAGGACCAACGGGAATGATACCCGTAACAAGTGGCAAAGCAGATGATGCAAATGTTTTTAACCGTAACTACTTGGATTCTATCCATGTGGAGATGCGTGTTATTGATGCCGTCGAGCCAACATTGAAGACAGTTATCTTCGGTGAAGAGTTCGATTCACCAATTATGATGCCTGCCTTCTCGCATCTAAATAAGGTGTTGAAAGATGGCAAGAAACCAATGTTAGAGTATGCACGTGCTGCCAAAAAGTTGAATACAGTGAACTGGGTGGGTATGGAGCCTAACGAGGAATATGCTGAAATCGCAGCTGAAGGAGCAAGAACGGTGAGAATCATTAAGCCGTTCGCTGACCATAATATTATTTAGATGAGATTCAGTTTGCTATCAAACACGGTGCGATAGCTGTCGGCGTAGACATTGATCACGTCCCAGGAACAGACGGGAAATATGATGTTGTAGACGGTATTCCTCTCGGTCCTGTCACGCTTTCCGACCTCAAAGAATACGTGAAGGCTGCTGGTAACGTACCATTCGTTGCTAAGGGCGTACTCTCTGTGCAGGATGCCTTGAAGTGTAAGGAAGCAGGCTGTGCTGCTATTTTAGTCTCTCATCACCACGGACGTATTCCTTTCGGTGTTGCTCCCGTGATGGTTCTGCCTAAGATTAAGGCAGCATTGGAGGGAAGTGGCATCGCAATCTTCGTTGACTGTGGTATTGATACAGGCTACGATGCTTATAAAGCACTTGCATTAGGGGCTGATGCGGTAGCTGTGGGCAGAGGAATCCTCAAGCCATTGCTGCAACAAGGAGCAGAAGGAGTTGAGGAGAAGGTACAAAAAATGAACGAACAACTTTCAGAACTGATGATGTACACCTGCGTGAAAGACATTCGTTCATTCGATGCGTCTGTGCTTTATATCTAAGAAATTAGCATCTATAGGAACTGCTTAGTATTCCTATAGATGCTATTTTAATCTTAATGCGTAGCCTGATAATAACGGTTACGACTAAGAGAACTTGTCACTTTCGAGTTGGTTGATGGGTCAGAAATTGTTATACCAGAATAAGTCTGGATAGGTATTACATCTCCACTAAGACTACGAATAGCGGTATAATATGATGTTGTATTGCCTTTCTCAGGAACAAGGAGCTTGAGTTGTTGATTAAATCTCGTCAACAGTTGTGGTTCGTTCTGCGCAAGTTTACGCACGTAATCGCCCATATCATAGAATATTGAAGGGACGTAACCATCCATACTCTGAATGTCACTCTCCCACGACGGTTGAGAGAGAACTTGATGCATTTATCTCCTTCATGATGTTGACCATGCCCTCAACCTGCGAACAATCAATTACACTGATTGTACCATAAGGATAAGGAGAGCCATTATATGTGTAGTTGCTATAGAAGTTAATAAAGGTGTTACAGATATTTCTATAGTTTGGATTCACCTTTGAGAGCTCATTCCACATGAGTTTATAAGGCATGCCGTAAGCCATAATCTCCGTTGGACTACCAATGATATGGTGCGTTGCATTACGGAGTTCGTAGGCAACTTCGATACCTGTCATATTACAATCGTCAAAGAGGATGTACTGGAACTTACCAATACCAGAGTCTTCTATACCCTTGTCAAATTCAGAAATGTTCGTCTGATAAGCATCACCACCCAGCCAACGCGTTGGAGGTCCAGCCTTACCAGCATTTATTAAGTCCAAAAGGTGAGGCTACAGAACGATTAATGCGTGTACTTGGCTTGGCAGGTATCCATCCCATACCATGACAACCGACTATCATTGAGTAATGCTTAGCTGGTGCTTCTTGTTTAACTCGCTTCAACAGAGTTGTTATCCACTCTGCTGAATTCAGCTTTAAGCCTGCTAATTTATTGTTGTAGATAGCAACGGTATCATCTACACAGCTTCCATTCTTATACTGAACATTAATCAAAGCACCCTTATTCACCTTCGTAGAGATAAATATCATAAGTCTCTTGTTGCCAAGTCCACCTTGGTTAACAATCGCACTCTTAATGTCTTGTATATTGGTGAGGAAGTAGCTATAAAGCCCAGAATCGGTATCACTAACACCCGACCATGGCATATAAACAAAGATAGTATTCTCTACCTCGGCACCCGGTTGAGGTATTGGATCTGGGTCTTCACTACTACAAGAGGCAAAGACTACAAGCATTACCAGTTGTAAGAGAAGGAAGAGTTTCTTCATAATTAATCTTTTTAGGCCCATGAATATCCTAAAAGGAGCTATGGGAGTGGTTAATTAAAAAGCCTTGCAACGCCACAATGAGCGTAGTAAGGCTTTTCATAGTTATGTATTATAGTTCGTAGATACTTACTTTACAATTATCAAAGAGTAGTTTTTCTTACCCTTCTGTACGAGAAGATACTTACCATCGATAAGGTCCTCGGCTGTTACAGGCTGGTCAAAAGCAGCGAGTTTTTCCTTGTTGAGCGCTACGCCACCGCCCTTAACGAGCTTACGCATCTCACTCTTACTTGGGAATATCTGCATACCTTCCTGATTGAAGACATCAACTGCAGGCTGACCAAGTATATCCTTTGATACCTCGTAATGTGGTACATCCTTGAAGACATCAGTAAAGGTCTGCTCGTCTAACTGCAACAAGTTCTCCTTTGTACTCTTACCAAAGAGGATGTTAGAGGCTGCTATCGCCATATCAAGGTCTTCCTGAGAGTGAACCATACGGGTAACTTCCTCTGCAAGACGGTACTGAAGTGTACGACGACCTGGGTCTTGACGATGCTCTTCAATAAGATTATCGATAACATCCTTCTCCAAAGAAGTAAAGATCTTTATATACTTCTCGGCATCATCATCACTAACATTCAACCAGAACTGATAGAAGGCATATGGTGTTGTACGGTTGCGATCGAGCCATATATTACCGCTTTCAGTCTTACCAAACTTCTTACCATCCGCCTTTGTTATCAGTGGACAAGTAAGGCAATATGTCTCAGTTTCGTTACCTAAAGTACGACGGATAAGCTCAGTACCAGTAGTCATATTACCCCACTGGTCATTACCACCCAACTGCAACTTAACACCAAACTTCTCAAAAAGATATAGGAAATCGTAACCCTGCAAAAGCTGATAGGTGAACTCAGTAAAGCTAAGTCCATCGCGACTCTCGCCACTCAAGCGCTTCTTCACACTATCCTTAGCCATCATGTAGTTGACAGTGATATGCTTACCAACCAATCGAGCGAAGTCAAGGAAGGTGAAGTCCTTCATCCAGTCATAGTTATTAACCATCTCAGCCTTGTTTGGCTCGTTACCATCGAAGTCAAGGAACTTACTTACCTGCTTCTTGATAGCCTCTTGGTTATGGTAAAGTGTTTCTGTATCAAGGAGGTTGCGCTCCTGACTCTTACCAGAAGGGTCGCCAATCATACCTGTAGCACCCCCCACGAGGAGGTAAGGCTTATGTCCACAACGCTGCAAATGACGCAACATCATGATACCACAAAGGTGACCGATGTGCAATGAGTCAGCTGTTGGGTCAGTACCCAAGTAAGCTGAAACCATCTCTTTCTGAAGCATTTCCTCAGTACCTGGCATCATTTGAGCCAGCATACCACGCCAACGGAGTTCTTCTACAAAGTTCTTCATCTATATCTTTATACTTTAAGGAGTCAAGGGGTAGAAGACTTTAAAGCGTTCTGCCCTATCTTCATAAGCCTCAACTCTGTATTAATATTCTATTGTGAGCATCGTTAGGGCACTGGGTCATAGCCACTACCACCCCACGGATTGCATCTTAATATACGCCAAATTGTAAGTGCCAAACCCTTAAAAGGTCCATGCTTTAGGATAGCTTGTCTACCATACTCCGAACAAGTAGGAGTGAAGCGACAAGAAGGTGGCGTAAAAGGAGATATGAACTGGCGATAAAAGAGTATCGGAAGTATCAACAGCCATGATAAAACACGTGTGAAAAGACGCCATAGCTTAGCAAAAACATTATGAGACTGCTGCTCACGTGGCATACTCTCGTTTCTCTCCTTCTCATCCATCATATCCGTTCTCCTATTCTTTGAAGCAGGTTAGAAACCCGCTGTTCAATTGTAACAGAATCCATCAATTCGTTTGAAAGCCATATAAAAGCTATCAACAACTGCTTATCTGTTTGTTCGTTCACACGGAGCGTGACAAAACTCTTGTGCTTACGATAAGCCTCACGCACCTGCCGTTTAACCCTATTGCGCTTTACGGCACGTTTGAAATGGCTTCTTCGGAACACTGACCAACACCTGTACATTCGACTCCATGACCGTTTCTTCTGGTGCTGAAGTCTCCGACTTACAGTCAATTAGTCTGTAAACAGCCTTCAAAGGGAATGCTGTCATCGCATGACTTCCACCAGTTCCAAAGAGCGTATCTATGAGCTTCTTGCTACATAGACGTTCTCCTTTTCTTAGTCTTTCTTCATGCTTTTCCATTCCTTATCAGCCTTTATTTACCGTATGTCCAGTACTGATGTCGGCTCCTTCCCCATCCTTTCAGATGAGGCAGAAGCCGTTATATTATTTATTCTCCTTCTCTTTTTCCAAGAAAGCACGCAACGCACCAGTCATAGAAGGATACTCCTTAGAAGGTGCTTGAAGGTCAAGTCTCAGCCCCTGTGCCTCTACTTCCTTCGCTGTAGCAGGACCAAAGGCAGCTATCTTGATGTCTCCCTGCTCAAAGTTAGGGATATTCTCTTTCAGAGCCTTTACTCCTGTTGGGCTAAAGAAGACAAGCATATCATAATCAAAGTTCTTAACTTCTTCCTCTGTTAAGCCATTGCTCACCGTACGATACATCACACATTCTTTGTGCTTGAGCTTATTTGCATCCAACAACTCGCTCAGAGCCTCCGTATGTACAGAACTCTGCGGAACAAGGTACTTCTCAGTCTTATGCTTAGTCATTGTAGGGATAAGACTATCTATCTTTCCAGTATTACCAAAGAACACCTTACGTTTGCGGTACTGAACATACTTCTGGATATAAAGAGCAATCGTTTCAATCACACAGAAATACTTCATATCCTCTGGGATAGTGACACGCATTTCCTTAGCGAGCTTAAAATAATTGTCTACAGCATGACGAGAAGTAAATACCACAGCGGTATAATCCAACAGGTTTATCTTCTGCTGACGGAACTCTTTCGCTGAGAGTCCTTCCACTTTAAAAAATGGTCTGAAAACCAGTTCCACTCCCAAGTCTTCCGCTATGTCGTAATATGGCGACTTTTCGCTTGACGGCTTTGGCTGTGAAACCAAGATCTTTTTTATCATCGTGTCCTAAAAGTTTATTATCAAATAGTTATCTGTAATGAACAAAACGCCCCACAATACCATCAACGGCATCAATTCGAGCGCACAAAAGTACAAAATTATTTGCAGACTGGCACCCATTCTCTTAAAAAAGATACTATAACTCTTATAAAAAGCAAGCATTTTGACGCATAACATAACAATTAGTGTATAAATCAATGCTGCATGGAGTGACAAAGAGAAGTAAACCAGCAAGAGTACTATCGGGAATAATAAGACTCCTTCCAAAGAGGAAAGGAACACCTGTATTCGCTTCCATTGTCCATTATTTTTCCTATCAAAGAACACCCAGTTTACGAATCCATAGACCAGATACTTGAATAGGAAATAAGCGACAAACACACCAAAAAAGCATCCTATCGCTCCAAGTTGTGTATCATTCGAAAGCCTAACGCCCCCTAAATCTCGCGCAAATAAATAATAGAGAATACTTCCTAACAAAGAGGTTTGTGCTATCAAGATAGTCTGAAAGCGCATCTCTTCATTCGTTTCAATAGCCGAATCCTTACTACGACTAACACGAAAGAAACTCTTTATCTGCCGTTCTATGAAATTTCTCGATAGAGAAAACGCCACCATCGCCATCACAAAACAACCTAAGAGCATTGCTGCAATAACATTATCATTGCTTACAGCATAAGGAGCAAGAACGCCCGAAACTCCATCAGCATGATTGTTTCCACGTTCTAACTTGAAAAACTTATTCCCTTTAAAGTAGCCTTCTTCTGCAAATTTGAAGTCCGTCAGCTGAAACTTCTTCTGTTTTTTAGGGCGTAACAAGATAGACGAGTCAGTTTTCTGACCCGCCTTACCCTCAGAATCGACATTCGCCTTCTTCCCTGCTGCCAATGTTGACTTTAACAATAGAGAAGGGCGAACAATGGAATCAGTTGTCGGCATTATCTATTAAAGTCCGAATGTCTTTTTAATATCCTCTACTCGATCGAGCTTTTCCCAAGTGAAAAGTTCAATATCAACCGTCTTAGTATCATGATAACGGCTCTCAAAAGTCTTCTGAACAACCTCATTCTGACGCCCCATATGACCATAAGCAGCTGTCTCCAAATACATTGGCTGACGAAGCTTCAGTGTCTTCTCAATAGCCTTTGGACGAAGGTCAAACAACTTCTTCACCATCTCTGCAATCTCACCATCAGTAGCCTTCACGTGTGAACGACCATAGGTATTCACATAAACGCTAACAGGCTCAGCAACACCAATAGCATAAGCCAACTGTACGAGAATCTCATCACTCACACCAGCTGCCACCATATTCTTTGCAATATAGCGTGCTGCATAGGCTGCAGAACGGTCTACCTTACTTGAGTCCTTACCAGAGAAGGCACCACCACCATGACCGCCTTTACCGCCGTAAGTATCAACGATAATCTTACGACCAGTCAAACCAGTATCACCATGAGGACCACCAATCACGAACTTACCCGTTGGATTGACAAGATACTTGATATTGTCGTTGAACAAGGCAAGTACTTTCTCCGATGTTATCTGTGCCTTTACGCGTGGCATAAGAATCTCAAGTACATCCTTATGAATCTGCTCAACCATCTCTTTATCAGCCTTCAACTGTGCCTCACGTGAGTCGTCAGCAGGCTTGATAAAGTCGTCGTGCTGTGTTGAAACGACGATAGTGTCAATTCGCTGTGGGATATTATCATCGCTATACTCCACTGTCACCTGACTCTTTGAGTCTGGACGGAGATAAGTCATCTGCTTACCTTCCTTGCGAATGTCAGCCAACGTGGTCATAAGGAGGTGTGCCAAGTCGAGTGTCACAGGCATATAATTGTCTGTCTCGTTACATGCATAACCAAACATCATACCCTGATCACCAGCTCCCTGGTTCTCAGCATCACCATTGTCAACGCCACGGTTGATATCATCACTCTGCTCATGAATAGCAGAGAGAACACCGCAGCTATTGCCATCAAACTGATACTCAGCCTTTGTATAACCGATTTTGTTAATTGTCCTACGAGCAATTGTCTGAAGGTCAACATATTCCTTAGACCTTACCTCACCCATAATCACTACCTGACCTGTAGTATTAAAGGTTTCTATAGCGCAACGTGCATCCTCATCATATGCCAAGAACTGGTCGAGCAATGCGTCGCTTATCTGATCGGCAACCTTATCTGGGTGTCCCTCAGATACTGATTCCGATGAAAACAAATATGCCATATATTTATCTACTTTTTATGTTTATTTTTACTATTAACTCTCTGTTTAAGTGTGCAAAGTTACTGCAACTTAGCGGGATAACAAAATAAATAGGTAAGATTTATACATTATTGGGGGGATTGATGGGTGGTAGGTGGTAGATGTTGGGTGATGATGATTAGTAAATAGTGGGTGATGGGTGGTGGATGTTGGGTGGTGATGATTAGTAAATGGTGGGTGATAAGTGGTGAATGTTGGGTGGTGATGAACAGTAGATATTAGGTATTGACAATGAATGATGACTAAAATTCTATCTAATATTACCATTTCAAAATCTACTTTATCTGAGAAGTTTATAAACTTTGCAGAATCATTTTAGTATTATTGTCGCATAATTTGCGACGATACAATCCTTAAATCGTCGCACAAAAATAGCCCATCTGTTAAATGTATGGACGCGTTTCGTAGTGCTTTAGCGAAAGAGCCAAAGTTACTCATTAAAGAAAAACATGCTACGACAGCCAAATTTCTGTCCTTTTATCATCCTCTGACATTGAAAATCATTTCTTTTTAGACTTCGAAAAGATGCAGACAAAGGCTTGAAAAATCATTACACAATTTCAAATAACACATCTATAATTAACGGCAAAAACACACATAAGAAGCAGGTTTGCAATCAACAGATTATCAATCAGTTACCAAGTAATAAAATAAAAGGTGCTTAATTGGACTTCAAAAGGGCGTTAGTAAGGGTCTTAAAGGGCATCTTTTGCAAGCCAAAAGGGCGTCTTTTAGAAGCCAAAAGACCATATATTCAAAATTATGATGTGAAAAATTATGACAGAATATAATAAGTTATTAGCCTAATTAGCCCAATTGGACCAAATAGCCTAATTAGACTAATAGGAATAAGTTGTTTGTAGAAAATAGATAGACATCGCCCCTAATTACATTTATCATGTAGTTTACCCCCCCTTATAAAACCATCTTATTGGAGCTAAGCTTACCATGTATGTGGATTAATCTCATTCTATTAACAATCTATACATTTAACGGAAGAACCATAAAAATAAGGAAGCATTATGCTTATACACGAAAGAGTTATAAGGTTTGGTACTGACCACTACCAGAAAAGAGACTTGTTATTATCAGACTTACTTAGTAAACACCATGCACGCCATTGGTACTACATGAGTTTTATCGACCAAAGAAAGAGAGTCCATTTGCCAGAAATGACAAATGGACTCTCTTTCTTTAATAATAAAAAGCCATCTCCTACAAATTCTTTTTCATGAAGAAAAAGATTTTTTTATCATGAAGAGAAAGATTTATTTTTCACGACAATAAATATTTATTTTTCATGAAAATAAATCACAGTTGATAGTCTATTAAATGAAAAAAAGGACCCATGAGAGTCCTTTTTCAAACATAGAATACGTATTATTTTGCTGGTGTCATTACCACCTCAGCATGGTTACCTGCTGCCAAGATTTGCTTCAAATGAGCAGCAAGCTTAGCTGGGGTGATTGCCTCAACAGTCTTCTTATAGTTGGTATGGAAGTCTACACCTGACCAGATATAATCATCGAGAATACCCATCCAATAGCCGTTAGTCTTAGCAGAAAGTTCTGCATCCTTAAGCATGAAGTCCTTCACCTTCTGCACCTTATCGGCATCCATCTTCACTGTATTCTCCTTCATACCCTCGGCAAGAAGCTTCAATGCAACATCAGACTTCGCTGGATCCATTGGGCAATAAGCCTGAATAAGTGCTACAGGCTTGTTTCCAAGACGGCGTAACTTACCACCTGCGCTTACAGAGTAAGCTGCACTCGCATCCTCACGAATACTCTTCAAGTAAACCATAGAGAGCACCTGACCTGCAGCACTGGTAAGAATATCGTTCTCAAGGGTGTAAGCCATTGGCGCATGCCACATCTCAAAGGCAATCGCCTTTGGTGTTTCAGACTTACGAGTGAACTTATTTACCGCCTGACCTGCTACATAACTTGGAACTTCCTTCCAATTCTCAGCCTTGCCCTTAGGCAGACATGCAATGTACTTCTCAATCAATGGGCGGAGTGTAGCCTCATCAAAGTTACCTACGAAGTAGTAAACAAACTGACCAGGATTAGCAAAACGCTCCTTCCAAATCTGCAAGATACGATCGTAACTTACATTCTTCAATGTATTCAATGTCATTGGAGCGAAACGCGCTTCATGACCGTAGATAGTGTTGCTGAGCGAATCACCAAAGACACTCTCTGGTGAGAGATCCTTGTTCTTGAGTGCTAACTCCATTTGTGCCATCATTGCTTTGTAAGAAGCCTCATCCTTTGCAATATTGGTAAAGTTGAGGTAAAGCAACTGCATCATCGTTTCAATGTCCTTTGGAACACATGAACCAGCTAATGACTGATAGTAGCTTGACATGCTGCAGCCCACAGAAGCCTGCTTACCGGAGAGTGCTTTCTGCAATTCCTGACGTGAGAAATTACCTAAACCACTGTAACCGAGGACAGCATCAAAGAGCTGTAAGTTGCTAAAGTCAGCCTTACCATAGAGCCCCTTACCGCCCTTCGCAGAAGCTTGGAACTGAATTTCATTGTCCTTGAAGTCGGTCTTCTTCAGAATAACACGTGCACCATTGCTCAGTGTCAACTCCTTATAACCAAGTACCTTATTCTCCTTCTCGCTGACAATCTTACCAGCCTTAGGGAGTTTCTTCTCATCGAGTAGAGGCTCCTGCTTTACGTTGTCAACATATGGCTCAATCTTCTCAGCACGTACAGAATTGATTGTCTGTGCCATCTGAGCCTCTGTTGGGTAGTAGCACCAGCCTTCTCCTGTGCAAAGATATAAGCTACGAAGTTACTATCCTTATCCGTGATGAGTTCCTGTGCATACTTATTGATAACGTCAACGTTCAATGCAGGCATCTCAACCAACTGCTTCATAATCTGATAATCATCCTCCTTGCTTGGGATTGGTTCGTTAGCAAGATAGTGATCACGAAGTTCATCACCATACTGAGCATTCTTTACCTTGTTACGATTAACGTAAGCAGACTCCAACTGAGAGAGGTATTCAGCCTTCATACGGTCGTATTCGCCTGCTGTAAAGCCATAAAGACGAACGCGCTGTGCCTCACGATAGATAGCAGCAAGTGCTTGAAGGTCCTTACCTTCCTTAGCATCAGCAGCCATACTGAAGGCTGCCTTTGGTTTTGAAAGCATGTAATCGCCATCCTCTGAATAAGCACCTGTGAAAGGACAGTCGGCTTTCTGTGCCAACTCAGCAAGTCGCTGATTGAGCATCATAGTGATGATATTCTTTGCGTAAGAGTCTACATAGTAGTACATATCGCCCTTCTGTGCGTCAGGGAAGGCGTCATGCTTCATACTGAAACCAACCTGGCTGTAAGGCATCTCCTTATCCTTACCAAACACGTAGATAGCATCCTTGGTGTCTGGCACAGCCTCTTCTACAACCTGTGCAGCATTGGCAGGAACCGTAGCGTTAGCCCAAAGCTTCTTAATTTCATTCTCAGTGTGGTCTACATCAATATCACCAACAACGATGATACACTGATTATCTGGACGATACCACTTCTTATAATAATCGCGGAGGTCCTGATAAGGGAACTTGTCAACAATGCTCATCAAACCGATTGGCATGCGATGGCCATACTTTGAGTTAGGATAGAACTTAGGCAAAACGTCATCATAGATTCGCATCACTGGTGTACGGCGCAACTGCCACTCCTGATGAATAACGCCACGTTCCTTATCTATCTCCTTGTCAGCAAGTGTCAAGCCGTTTGACCAGTCCTTAAGAATCAACAGACAAGAGTCGAGTGCTGTCTGACGAGTTGTTGGAACGTCACAGATACGATAGACAGTCTGGTCGATACTGGTGTAAGCATTCAAATTACTACCGAACTCAACACCAAGTGAACGGGTGAATTCGAGGAGCGTAGAATCAGGGAAATGCTCTGAACCATTGAATGCCATGTGCTCAAGGAAGTGAGCCAAACCACGCTGGTTGTCGTTCTCTTGAATAGAACCAACACGCTGCGCAATGTAAAAATTGGCTACATGCTCTGGCCATTCATTGTGAAGGATGTAGTAAGTTAAGCCATTGCTGAGCTTACCTTGTCTTACATTCTTATTCACAGGGATAGGTCCCATCTGCTGTGCAGAGGCCATACCTGTGACAAAAAGTAAGACGATTAAGAATAAATGTTTGATTTTCATCTTAAACGTTGTTTGTAATTTTAATATTAGTTTTATGGCGCAAAGATACATAAAAATCTGTTACGCAATCCGATTTTTTTATTTTTTATATCTTAACAAAGTATCAATAAAGACTATTCTGTCAATAAATCCATCTGCTGACGCTCGTTATACTGGATATTACGGGGGTGATGTTCAAGTATTTCCTGTCGTAGTGTGGAGGTGTCAATATGGGTATAAATCTCTGTTGTACCAATACTTTCGTGTCCTAACATTGCCTGAATAGCACGCAAGTCGGCACCACCTTCGAGCAAGGAGGTGGCAAAGGAGTGGCGAAGGGTGTGTGGGGAAATTGTTTTCTTAATACCAGCTTCAACCGCATATCGCTTAATCATGATCAGAATCATCGTACGAGTCAGGTGCTGTCCACGACGATTTAGAAAGACATAATCCTCCTCTCCGGGTTTGATTTTCATCACATTACGGTCGTCAAACCAATAGTTTAGCTCGTCTAAGGCACGTGGTGAGATTGGAACCAAGCGTTCCTTCGAACCTTTACCCATTACTCGGATATACTGTTCTTCAATATATAGGTTGGAAAGTTTTAGGTTGGTGAGCTCTGATACACGCAGTCCACAAGAGAACAAGACTTCGATAATGGCACGATTGCGGTGCCCTTCCCACTTTGACAGGTCTATTGCCTGTTCTAAGAGGTCTACTTCAGCCGTGGAAAGAACCTCTGGTAAGTGGTCAGGTTGCTTTGGCGACTCTAACAACTCAGTCGGGTCTACTTCCAAATAACCATCAATAACAAGGAAACGATAGAACTGGCGCACCCCACTGAGAATGCGTGCCAAAGAGCGAGGACCAATGCCAAGGTCGGAGATAAAGGCTGCAAAGTGTTCTAAATCTTCTAACTTCACATCCAACACATCAACCTGTTCCACAGCAAGATAGCGAAAGAGCTTATCTACATCACGCATATAAGCATCCAACGTATTCACCGAGTAGCCTTTCTCTAATTTCAGATAACGACGGTAACGGCTGACAATATCCTTTGAATTCTTGTCTGTTTCCATTTAATTTCTTATTTTTGCATACTGCAATTTATATGCAAAGATACATCAAAAAACGATATTTGAGAAGAAAGAGATATGAAAGTAATCATTATTAATGGTCCCAACTTGAACCTGTTAGGGATGCGTGAACCTGAAATATACGGTAGTCTGTCTATGGATACCTTCCTTTCACAACTGCGTGAAAGCTATCCTAACTGTACCATTGACTATTACCAAAGTAATATCGAGGGCGAACTCATCAACAAGCTACAGGAGACTGGCTTCTCATATGATGGCATTATCCTCAATGCTGGGGCTTATACACATACAAGTATTGCGCTTTTAGATTGCATCCGCTCTCTACAAACGCCAGTGATTGAGGTGCATATCAGTAATGTTAACGACCGTGAGGACTTCCGTCGACACTCAATGATTGCCCCTGCCTGCAAGGGTACGATCCAAGGCTTTGGTCTTAACAGCTACAGATTGGCAATAGAGGCTTTGTCACTCCTATAAGCTTTCAATACTCATCATCACTATCATCACCCATGCCAACAACCAACACCTATACTTCTCTCACTGATGAGACAGGCTGCGATGCCTATCTTGCCTCACATATTGACCCAGAAGGCGATTATCTTTACCGTCTTTATCGTGCCACAAATATCCATACAATTCACGGACGTATGGCAAGCGGACACCTACAAGGTCGTCTCTTAAAGATGCTTGTACAAATGATACGTCCTAAGAATATCCTCGAGGTGGGTACTTTCAGTGGCTATTCGGCTATCTGTATGGCTAAGGATTAGAGGAAGGGGGGCAAGCTCTATACCTTTGAAATCAATGACGAGATGGAGGATTTCACCCGTCCTTGGATTGAAGGATCGCCTGTTGCCGACAAGATTGACTTTCGTATCGGTGACGCTGCAGAAGAGGCTCCAAAGTTGGGGATTCTATTTGATATGGCTTTCGTTGATGGTGACAAGCGCAATTATACAGAAGTATATGAGAAGTTGTTGCCCATCATCCGACCTGGTGGCTATATCCTCGCTGACAACACACTGTGGGATTGGCACGTCATTGATCCAGCCTACGACCACGACCAACAAACGATTGGTATTCGCCGTTTCAATGACTTTATTGCTAAAGACGACCGAATCGAAAAGGTCATTCTCCCACTACGCGATGGGTTAACGCTGATTAGAAAGAAATAAAAGCTACACATAGCTGGCCCCTCCCCCCTGCCCCTCCCCCATAGGGAGGGGAGTGATCACCGCAAAGGGATAACTTTAACGATTGTATAACCCATTCGTCGCATTCGTTCTTATAACCGACAGCAATGTGGTTGGCCCTCAACACCACTGGTGCTTACCATCCGCACCACACGTGCGGGGCGTTCGCACAACATGTGCGGACCCTCAACACCAAACATACAAAGCCCAACTTCCATCCTCAAACATCCGCATTTCATCACCAACCAACACCCAACAACTATCACCCACCATAACATTTCATCACCAACCAACACCCATCAACTATCACCCAGCATAACATTTCATCACCACCCAACACCCAACAACTATCACCACCATAACATTTCATCACCAACCAACATCCATCAACTATCACCCACCATAACATTTCATCACCAACCAACACCTAACAACTATCACCCACCATAACATTTCATCACCACCCAACACCTAACATTCAACACCCATTATCCAACACCCAGCATAAAAGTTTGTGGGTTTTTCAAACTTTCAGTACCTTTGCAGGATAAAACAATAAATAGATAAGACAATGCAAGAGACAAGACAAAACCGCATATCACGTCTCCTTCAGAAGGAGTTAGCAAGTATTTTCCAGACACAGACACGTATGATGCATGGTGTTTTGGTTAGTGTAACACGTGTAAAGGTGAGTCCAGACCTCAGTATCTGTACCGCCTACCTCAGTATTTTCCCATCTGAAAAGGGAGACGAAATACTAAAAAACATCAATGCTAATGAGAAGACTATCCGCTATGACTTAGGTCAGCGTGTGCATAATCAGCTGCGCATCATCCCAGAGCTACGCTTCTTCATTGACGACTCCCTCGACTACTTGGAGCGCATTGATGAGTTACTAAAGAAGTAGGAAGTGGGGGATGGGTGTTGAATGATGGGTGTTGGGTGATGAATGTTGGGTGTTAATGATTACTACAAAGTGTATTAATACTCCACCAAACATCAACACCCATCATTCAACACCTAACACTCTACCCGTCAACACCCATCATTCAACACCTAACACCCTATCCGTCAACACCCATCACTCAACACCCAACACCATTTCCCCAACACCCAACACCCAACACCCATCATGAACTTCCCTTTTTACATTGCCCGCCGTTACCTCTTCTCAAAGAAGAGTACACATGCTATTAACGTTATCAGCCTCATCTCCGTACTCGGAGTGTCGGTGGCAACAATGGCATTGGTCGTTGTATTGAGCGGATTTAATGGCTTTTCAGACCTTGTAGCATCCTTCTTCACCAACTTCGATCCACAAATTAAGATTGAAGCAGCAAAGGGTAAGGCTATGTCGGCTAACGACCCTTTACTTTTAAAGGTTAAAAAACTACCTTCAGTAGAGGTGGCTACAGAATGTGTAGAGGACCAAGCATTAGCTATCTATCACGACAAACAAGCTATGGTCAATGTGAAGGGTGTGGAGGATAACTTCGATTCGCTGACACATATCAGTAATATCCTCTACGGAGAGGGTGACTTTAGACTTCATACAGCCAATCTGCAATATGGGGTTCTCGGTATTAGATTGGCACAAGACCTCAGTACTGGAGTTGCATGGCCAGACTATTTACACATCTATGCGCCCCAGCGTGAAGGACAGTATGATGCTTCTGATCCAACAAATGCCTTTGTAAAAGACTCATTGATATCTCCGGGAGTACTCTTCCAAGTAAAGCAGATGAAGTATGACAAGGGATATATTATCACCTCCCTTGAGTTCGCACGCCGTATCTTCAACCGACAGGGAGAAATGACTTCTCTTGAATTACGCATGAAACCGGGTGTCGACATTGACAAGGCAAAGGACGAAATACAAACCCTGCTCGGTGATAAATATAAGGTATTAGATCGCTATGAGCAGCAAGCTGACACGTTTAATATCATGCGTATAGAGAAGCTCTTTGCCTATATCTTCCTCACGTTTATCCTTATGGTGGCATGCTTTAACATCATTGGTTCGCTCTCTATGCTCATCATTGACAAGAAGAATGACGTCATCACCCTGCGTAACCTCGGTGCAACAGATAGCCAGATACGTCGTATCTTCCTCTTTGAAGGTAGAATGATTTCTGCTGCTGGTGCTGTTATCGGTATTGCACTCGGCTTATTACTTTGCTGGTTACAGCAGACATACGGTCTTGTACAGCTCGGTGATCAAGCAGGAAACTTTGTTGTCAATGCCTATCCTATTAGCGTTCATCCCGAAGATATCATCACAATCTTCCTCACAGTTATCCTTGTTGGCTGGCTTTCTGTGTGGTATCCCGTACGCTATATGAGTCGTAAACTGACGAGGGATTAAGCTATCCCTCGCCTATCGACTAACAACTATAAACCTAAACAATATGACTGAAAACCTAAACGACAAAATTATCATCTATCAAAGTGAAGATGGTAAGACCCAACTTGATGTGAAGTTGGAAGGAGAAACGGTATGGCTTACGCAGGCTCAGATGGTAGAACTATTTCAATCCAGCAAAGCTACAATAAGCGAACATATTAAGCACATCATAGAAGATGATGAACTCGAAGCGAACTCAACTGTTCGGAAATTCCGAACAGTTCAACAAGAAGGCAAACGGCAAGTTTCTCGTATAGTCTCTTATTACAATCTTGATATGATAATATCCGTGGGATATCGTGTAAATACAAAACGTGGTATCCGTTTCCGCCAATGGGCAAACTCTGTTCTTAAGCAATATCTTGTCAAAGGCTATGCTATCAATGAGAACATTCGCAAACATCAGATTGCAGAACTGCGCCAACTCATACAAGTATTAGGCAGAGCCATCCAGCAACAACCAGCAAAGACGACGGACGAAAGCAATGCGCTCTTTGATGTTGTAGTGGACTACACCTACGCACTCGACACACTCGATAACTATGATTACCAGCGATTACATATCGCCAAGACTACCAAAGATGAACCTTTCCACGCCACATACGAGAATGCTATGCACGAGATAGATATGCTTCGACAGAAGTTTGGTGGTTCTGTACTCTTTGGTAATGAGAAAGATGAGTCCTTCAAAAGCTCTATCGGACAAATCTACCAGACCTTTGATGGCACGGAACTATATCCGAGTGTGGAGGAGAAAGCGGCTATGCTTCTCTATCTTGTCACTAAGAACCACTCGTTCAGTGATGGAAACAAGCGCATTGCAGCCACCCTCTTCCTATGGTTTATGAATAACAATGCCATCCTCTATCGCCCCGATGGCACCAAACGAATTGCTGACAACACCCTCGTTGCCCTCACCCTCATGATTGCCGAGAGCAAAACAGAGGAAAAAGATATAATGGTAAAGGTAGTGGTGAACCTTATCAACCAAGCCAATTAACCTGCATTGCTATAAACTTTTCGTAGACAGATAGTAGTATTTCGGAAAATAATTCATATATTTGTCGTGAATATAATGAACAAAGTATGTCAAGAGAGGAAACGAATCAAATACGCTACATCGTCGCTTTAATAGCAGAATTTGCCAAGAAATTTAATCTTGGTCAGCGACAGGCATACAATTACCTTAAGCGTTTTAAGGCAATAGACTACTTGATGTCCTTTTATGATGTTCTGCACACACAGTCCTTTGAAGATGCTATTCATGACATAACTATCATCTGTGAGAGGAATGGTGGTACACTAAAGTATCAAATCCAAACTAAAGAAACCATAGAACTGACCAACGAACAGATTGATATGATGAAAGAGGATGTATGTGCAGAACTTATAGCCTTATTGATGAAAGACAGACATTGTACTATGTCCGAAGCTATTGATATCCTCTATAACTCTGACACTTACAGCCGTATTCAGGACCAATCAACAGGATTGTATTATCAAAGTCCGGGCTATACATACGCTTTTCTACAACAGGAATTATTGAAGGGTGACTATCGAAGGGAAATGTTCTAAAAGAAACACAGAACAAAGCGAAGCTATGATATAAAGCTAATTGCTGACTTTTTCACCCTAAACTAATAAAATCATAGTATAGAAACG
>BNJU01005365.1_pt1 | contig 93941 bp, 152 predicted proteins | sample 8539281 | NCBI WGS metagenome assembly BNJU01 (sample SAMD00202456, study PRJDB9452) | human saliva metagenome | isolation source: human saliva | place: Japan
ATAATGAGCAGGCCGTCTGAAAAATATTGATATTTATTAAGTAGGGTAGAAAAATGAAATTGAAAACTTTATTGTTGCCTTTTTGCTGCTTTGGCCTTGTGTGCAAGGCGTTTGCCACTACCATGATGATGCGTCGCTGGAAAAATGGTTAAATACGCAGCATTATGAGCAAGATATTGAGTTAATTCTGAATGAGATTTTTCAAGAGGGATTTAAACCGCTTTCCGATACCTTGGTGGCTGAAGTCTCTAAAGAGAAGAAGGAAGAAGTGGAAAAAGCGGTTGTTCGTTATCGGGACATTGTTGTAAAGGAGGCGTTTACGCCTGAATTGAAACAGAGCATCCGCAGCCGATTGTTGAAAAAGTGCTAAAGCATCACTTGCAAAAAGAAGTCGATGCTATGATTGCCAATCCGTCCAGAAAGGCTGCTGAGTCTTTCCTGGATAAGAATATGGGCGGTCTGGAAGAATTGTTGCCGAAAAAATTACAGGAAGCTGCGGATCGGCATAAACCTGAGTTTATCAAAGAATGGAGGCGGATTGCTTGCGGTGGCAAAAATCCCGAGCCGGTTTGTGCAAAATCTGATTCAAGCAACAAGCGATAACTTCGAACTGTCCGAATCATTTCAGACAACCTTGATATAACTACCGAAAGTAAACCCCATGGATTCTTAGACATCCTCGTTTGTCCTGTGACCAAAGGCAAACTCGAATACCATCAAGACAAACAGGAATTGTGGAGCCGTCAGGCAAAGCTAGCTTATCCGATTCGTGACGGCATCATATATGTTGGAAAACGAAGCACGAGCGTTGAGCGAAGAGGAACTGAAAGCATGACCGAATTTGTCGTATTGATTCCGGCGCGGTTGGATTCTTCACGTCTGCCAGGCAAAGGCTTTGGCCGATATTCACGGTAAACCGATGGTTGTACGCGTCGCCGAACAGGCGGCGAAAAAGCGAGGCGCGCGTGTTGTCGTTGCCACCGACCATCCCGATATTCAGACGGCCTGTCAGGCGCATGGCGTCGAAGTGGTCATGACTTCCAATCAACACGAAAGCGGTACAACGCGCCTTGCCGAAGCGGCCAATACGCTGAAACTGCCGCAACATCTGATTGTCGTGAACGTACAAGGGCGACGAACCTTTAATCGACCCTGAACTCATCAACCGTACGGCTGAAGTTTTGGTTGAAAACAATGTGCAAATGGCAACGGCCGCACACAGTTGCACGATTTTTGACGAGTTTATGAATCCTAATGTCGTCAAAGCCATCCTCGATAAAAACCGCAACGCCATCTATTTCAGCCGTGCCCCGATTCCTTATCCGCGCGATGCGATGCGTGCCGAAAAACGCAATTGCCTTCAGAAACAGCCGTTTTGCGCCACATCGGCATTTATGCCTATCGTGCAGGTTTCCTGCAACGCTATTCGGAAATGGATGTTTCTCCTTTGAAACCATCGAATCGCTGGAACAATTGCGCGTCCTGTGGCACGGTTATCCGATTGCCGTTGAAATTGCCCAGAAGCGCCATGCCGCCGGCGTAGATACGCAGGAAGATTTGGACAGGGGTAGGGCTGTGTTCGAGGTCGTCTGAAACAGACAAGTTTCAATAATTCAACCTCCCTCTTTCTTTGGAAGAGGGTAACCGTAACGAGGTCCAGCCCTCGCCACGACTATGAAAACGAATTCAATCTTTCAGGAAATTTAAAAATAAACAGGAAGAAAAATGGAAAATAATAAGTATTCTAAATTTAGGGACTTAAATGATGGAAAAGATGATAATTTTTGAAGAGTTTTGGGAGAAGAATGAACATACAAAAGATATTTTTGAAAATTCACGGCTTTTTGCTCAGAATTATAAAAGTTTAATGATGTAGATGAGTGTGTTTTATTTGGTTGATAAAATCCATTAGTGAATACTTAATAAATAAAATCTATAATGAAAAACAAGAAAAAGGTTATTTGTTGTTTTTTCCTCACGTAATATTATAGGTACTGATGGAGAAGAATTAATGTGGGCTCATTATGCTAATGGCTCAAAAAGGTATAAGGATCGACTTTTTCCATTGATTATGAGAAATTGGAGGAAGTTGAAGGATATGTCAAAAGAAGTTGAGTATAGGCAAAAATCAATTTAATGATAGTGATAATTTAGAAAAAGAATTAAATGACAATAAGTTAAAAATATAATATGCCGTAAAAAGCAAAGCTTGGGAATATGAGCAAGAGCATAGAGGCAATTTTTACAAAAGGAGATAATAATTATTTATCTATAAAAATTGAAGGAATCACTTTTTGGTCGTGGTTGTGGTTTTTCCTAATAAAGAACTAAATAATCCTGAATTGGAACAGGAAAATGCTAGAAAGTATATCTTAAAAATTGCAAGTTTTATTTATAAAATTCTGAAAGAAAGTAATAAATATAATTCTTCACAAAATTCTTCATCAGTCCTACCAAATCTACCAAGATTTTCTTACTATGAAGATAAATATTCATTACAACCAGTTGAAATACCAAAAGAAGAATTAAAAATTAACCAAATTACAAGATGAAATACAATCCTTAGAACATAGTTGATTTGAAAAAAATAGAATCAACAACCCGATAATCCGTTTTACCCAAACACCAACAGAAAAGCCCTTTATGACCGATTTCCGCCATTTGAGCCGTGAAGAACAAAAATTGCTTGCCGACGTAGCGAAGCTGGTAGAGAAGACGAGCAAGAATTTAACTATGACATGCTGAAAATAGAAGCGCCGGAGCAGGCCAGCGGCGAGTTTTGGTTCCGCATGGCAGAAATGCTCAACACTTTGCCGCCCAACCAGTCGTTGGACTTGCGTATGAACGGCGGACAGCTAACCGTTGCCGTATCGATTTTGTCGGTATTGCTGCAAGACAATCCCGATATTCCGCAGCTTTGGGCACAAAAATCATTGCGCTCAACTATTTGGCTCATGGCCATCAAACTCGTGCAATCGGTTTGGCGCAGCAGCCTGACAAAGCGGCCGAAGCCAATGAGGAAGAATATTTGGCGAAAAGCCTTATCGCAAAAACTTGCTTTCCACTTTGAAAGACGCGATAGAGCGATTCCCCGAAGACGCATGGTTTATCGAAATGCGCGACGATACATGGAAGCATTTCGGCCCGAAAGAGGCCGTCTGAAGTTTTGAACGATAAACACAAGCCGTGTAAAAATTATCTGAACATTAAATCCGTCAACCAAAAAGGACTCATCATGAAAAGTATTATTGTTGGGCGCACCAGGCGCCGGCAAAGGCACACAGGCTCAATTCATCACTGCTGCATTCGGCATTCCTCAAATCTCTACCGGCGATATGCTCCGCGCCGCCATCAAAGCAGGCACTCCGCTGGGTTTGGAAGCGATTATTGACGAAGGCGGTTTGGTGCGCGACGACATCATCATCGGCATGGTGAAAGAACGCATCGCCCAAAGACGACTGTAAAAAAACGGTTTCCTGTTTGACGGTTTCCCACGCACATTGGCACAAGCCGAAGCCATGGTTGAAGCCGGTGTGGATTTGGATGCCGTGGTTGAAATCGATGTGCCTGACAGCGTGATTGTCGACCGCATGAGCGGCCGCCGTGTGCATTTGGCTTCCGGCCGTACTTACCACGTTACCTACAATCCGCCTAAAGTCGAAGGCAAAGACGACGTAACCGGCGAAGATTTGATTCAACGCGACGACGATAAAGAAGAAACCGTGAAAAAAACGCCTTGCCGTTTACCATGAGCAAACTGAAGTTTTGGTTGATTTTTACAGTAAACTGGAAGGCGAACACGCGCCGAAATACATCAAAGTTGACGGCACTCAAGCCAGTAGAAACCGTGAAAAGCCGAAGTATTGAAAGGTTTGGGCAAATAAGTTTTGCCGAAGTAAAATCATAAGGGCCGTCTGAAAAAATATTTTCAGACGGCCTTTTGTGTACAAAAGCTGTTAAAATCGAAGCTATAACCGTTTATCCGCAGGTATCTTATGAATCCCTTGATCTCCGACTTCCAAACTCAGCAACAACGTACTCCCGTTATCGTCGCCCTCGATTTTGCCAACGAAAAAGATACGCTCGGATTTGTCCGCAATCTTGACCCGACATTGTGTCAAATCAAAATCGGCAAAGAGCTGTTTACCGCAACCGGCCGTAATTTAGCGGAAAGCTTAATCAATCAAGGTTTCAAACTTTTCCTCGATTTGAAATACCACGATATTCCCCACACCGTCGCTCAGGCCTGTAAAGTTGCCGCCGATATGGGCGTTTGGATGGTCGATATGCACGCCTCCGGTGGCCGCCGTATGATGGAAGCCGCAGCAGAAGCCGTTGCCGGATATCAAACCAAGCCGCTCTTGATCGGCGTAACGGTGTTGACCAGCATGGAACAAAGCGATTTGGCAGAAATTGGTTTGAATATCGCTCCCGAAGAGCAAGTTATCCGCTTAGCAAAACTGACGCAAAGTTCAGGGTTTGGACGGCGTGGTATGTTCCGCTCAAGAAGCTGCACCATTGCGCCGCGAATTGGGGCAGGATTTTTGTCTTGGTAACGCCCGGCATCCGTTTGGACGTTGCCGGCAACAACGACGACCAACGCCGCATCATGACACCGGCTGAAGCTCTGGCGGCAGGTTCAACCTATTTGGTAATGGGCCGTCCGGTAACCAAAGCTGCCGATCCGGTAGCGGTATTGCGTGAAGTCAATCGGGTGGCAAACGTTTAAAGGCCGTCTGAAGTATGAAGGCGATTGTGATTGATTGCGACAGGCGCAACAGGAAAAATCCTTGTTGTCTCTGCTTGCAGCCAGTTCAGAGGTTGAGTCTATCGACTGTTTTGGTCGCAGACATCCTGATTTTACCCACCAAAAGCTAAATAGCCATCAGATTGATTTTTCTCAGCCTGATGATTGGCGCGATGAAGTGCAGGGCGATGTATTGTTTGCCTGCTTAGGCACGACTTTGAAAGCAGCAGGCAGTAAAAAGAAGCGCAATGGGCGATCGATTATGAAGCGAATCTTGAATTTGCCAAAGCAGCCAGACAAAACAGCGTCAATGCTTTGGTTTTGATTTCCGCTTCCGGTGCAAATTCTGCTGCGCGCCTGTTTATCAACGGATGAAGGGCGAATTGGAACAAAGCAATTATCGCTTTGAACTTTTCCGCTCCTTATGATTTTCCGCCCACCCTTGTTGATTCGTCCGAATAGCGACCGATTGGGTGAGAAAAATTGCCGAACGGATTTTGCATGGATTCAATCGTATCGGCTTGATGAAAAGCCAACGTCCGCTTGCTGTTGAAAAATTGGCGCAAGCCATGCTGAAAAGCGGCGTTGTTGTCATCTCATAAACAGGCGTCGTACTCGAAAAACCATATGCAGGTATATGAGCCTCAAGATATTTTTAGGCTGTTAGATCAATAAACTGATAACAAGCCTTACACAGAGATTTTAATGGAGCCAGTATGGTAACCAAGTTCCAACAAGAAACCCTCAAATCCTGTTTTGCACAAGCCAAAGTCCTTGTTGTCGGCGATGTAATGCTCGACCGCTATTGGTTTGGCGATGTGTCCCGTATTTCTCCTGAAGCCCCCGTACCGGTGGCGAAAATCGCCCGTATCGACCAACGAGCGGGCGGAGCGGCGAACGTTGCGCGCAATATCGCCTCATTGGGCGGTAAAGTAGGGCTGTTGTCCGTGACCGGCGATGATGAAGCTGCAGATGCGTTGGACGCATTGATGGTGCAAGACGGCGTTTCTTCCTATCTGGTGCGCGATAAACAAATTGCGACTACTGTCAAACTGCGCGTTGTTGCCCGCAACCAGCAGCTTATCCGACTTGATTTTGAAGAGTCGCCTCATCGTGAGGTGTTGGAACAAATCAAGCATCAATATCGCGAAGTATTGCCTGAATATGATGCCATTATTTTTTTCAGACTATGGTAAAGGCGGTTTGTCGCATATTTCCCGATATGATTGATTGGGCGAAAAGCAGGCCGGTAAACCCGTTTTAATCGACCCCAAAAGGCGATGATTACGAAAAAAATATGCCGGCGCTACGCTGATTACGCCTAATCGTGCAGAATTGAAAGAAGTGGTGGGCAGCTGGAAAAATGAAAAATGATTTGACCGAAAAAGCCCAAAACTTGCGCCGTCATCTCGACTTGACCGCTATTTTGTTGACTCGAAGCGAAGAGGGCATGACCCTGTTCAATGAGGGCGAGCCGATTTATCAGCCTACACGAGCCCAGAAGTTTATGATGTATCGGGTGCGGGTGATACCGTTATTGCCGGAGTGGGTTTGGGTTTGGCCGCTGGTTATACCATGCCCGAAGCAATGCACCTTGCCAATACTGCGGCAGGGGTTGTCGTGGCGAAACTTGGTACGGCGGTTTGCTCGTTTGCAGAATTGACTAAGGCATTGGAAGAGCAATAATTGCTGTTTCAGACGGCCTTAAAACCTAAAGGCCGTCTGAAAATACAGTTGGAAAATAATCCAGACAGAAAAGTTTTTATTTTCAGACGGCATGATTTCTTCAAGGCCGTCTGAAAAATCAAAATAAAGGAAATTCATTATGACCATTATCGTAACAGGCGCGGCCGGCTTTATCGGCAGCAACATCGTCAAAGCACTTAACCAACGCGGTATTACCGACATTGTTGCCGTCGACAATTTGAGCAAAGGCGAAAAATTTAAAAACCTTGCCGAGTGTGAAATTGCCCATTATCTCGATAAACACGAATTTATCCACCAAGTGCGCGGCCATCTTTTGCCTTACGACGATATCGAAGCCGTTTTCCATCAAGGCGCATGTTCCGATACCATGAATCATGACGGCCTTTACATGATGGACAACAACTACCAGTACACGCTCGACCTCTTGGACTGGTGTCAGGATGAACGTATTCCGTTCCTTTATGCTTCCAGTGCCGCAGTGTACGGCAAGGGCGAAATCTTCCGCGAAGAGCGCGAATTGGAAAAACCGCTCAATGTATATGGCTACTCTAAATTCTTGTTTGACCAAGTATTGCGTCGTCGTATGAAAGAAGGTCTGACAGCCCAAGTTGTCGGCTTCCGCTACTTCAATGTTTACGGACAACAGGAACAACACAAAGGCCGTATGGCATCCGTCGCCTTCCACCATTTCCACCAATACCGCGAGCATGGTTATGTCAACCTGTTTGGCGCCAATGACGGCTACGGCAATGGCGAGCAAACACGCGACTTTGTCAGCGTCGAAGACGTGGCCAAAGTTAACCTTTACTTCTTCGACCATCCCGAGCTTTCAGGCATCTTCAATCTCGGTACAGGCCGTAGCCAACAATTTAACGAACTTGCCGCCGCAACCGTCAACGCCTGCCGTGCAGCTGAAGGCAAGCCTGAAATGAGTTTGAAAGAGTTGGTTGAAGAAGAACTTATCCGTTATATCCCATTCCCAGATGCACTTAAAGGCAAATATCAGAGCTTTACTCAAGCGGATATCACCAAGCTGCGCGAAGCCGGGTATAAAGAAGAATTCTTGGATGTAAAACAAGGCGTCAGCCGTTACGTTAAATGGATGCTGGAAAACTTGGTTTAATCCTTCTTGGCTTAAATGAAGAAGGCCGTCTGAAAAAGGATTTTTCAGACGGCCTCATCATCTTTGGGAGGCTTTAAAATTATAAATTTGCCTTTATTCGATAAGAATGGAAATAGCGTTTTTACAACAAAAAGGTTTTCAAAAAGGCTTAGTAGGGTAGCAGTGGATCTGCTGGAGTATTTGTAAAAGCTGTTGAGATATTATAGGTGTGAATAGATGAAATGAGACGATGCTATAACCAGTAAAAATAAAAATGACTGGAAGTTTTTAGTCTATTTATATTTAGGGACTGTACTAGATTATCCATCTGTACTTTTTCTTTAATTTTTCAGTGTATTATAATCATATTTCAAGGGTAGCATATCTGCTAATCTAGTAAAGCCCCTAAAAATTAATACAGAATGGTAAGCAGCAGGGACGCACTCAAGCTGAATATAATGAAATAACACATTTTAAGATAAGGAGTCATTGATATGAAACAGATAGTTGTCCCTTTAAGTGTTGAAGCCATGAAAAAAATTAGATTACGATCAAGCTGATGATAATGAACTATATGTATTTAAACTTTCAGAACAAGAGGTTAATTTGTTATTTGAGAAAAAATTTCTTCGATAAAATAAATGAGATAATAGATACATATATAGATGATTATGAGGATGAAAAAATAATTGATTTAAGAAAATTAATTATTCTAAAAAATTTTTACAAGATAATTCCCATCAGGCATTGACAGATATCCTCTTAGAATATATCAAAATATTTTTATTTTTTTAACTCAGCTGGCTATTTCCAAACAGACAGGTTTATTTTTCTTTTTAAATAACAAGCGCATTTGGAAATGCAAACCATAGCCCATATAAAACTTAAACTCAACAAGTAGCATGTGTGCAGAACGCACGCATGCGGTTCTCAAGGTTTGAGCCAAAAGGTCGTCTGAAACAACAAATACCTTTCTTTTAATAAGTTGCCACAGCAATCAGACAAAAGCAGCCTATCTCCACATCCATATAGGCAACATAGGGAGATATTTTGTAAATTCTACAAATATTTTACCTGCTAAACAGGGTAGGATATGGTATGAAGCGAACATTAGCTTAATAAACACTATGTCAAGATCGAATCAGGCTGGTACTAGATTGTTGTATTCCAATGATGGATTGCTATATAACAACTGATCGTTATATCTCTGCAACACAAATTGGAACTTGTAAATAGGAGTATAACTTATGCAATTAGAGATTATCGGCAGTAAAATTTATACTGAACAAGATTTTCATAATCAAATTTCAAAAAAATATTTTCTATACATGATTATTATGGGAACAATCTTGATGCTCTGTAGGGATTTATTAAGCACAAATTTAGAACGACCGATTACTTTGGTATGGAAAGATGCTATGTTCTCAAAAATCAATTAGAAAAATATATTTATTGAAATAGTAAAGGTTCTAGAAAGAGTTAAGAAACAAGATGAGGATTATGGATTCGAAGAAAAATTTAATTATATTTTAGAGTAAGTAAACCCTAATTACATTACGTACACAGGCTTAAAAACTCCCAAAGCCAATTAAGCAAGCCGTAACCCATATAAAACTTAAAACTCAACAAGTAGCATGTGTGCGGAACGTACGCATGCAGTTCTCAGGGTTTAAGCCAAGAGGTCGTCTGAAACAACAAATACAGTTTCAGACGACCTTTTCTTTCAACAAGCCACCACAGCAATCAGACAAAAGCAACCCACCGCCACACCCATATCGGTAGCACGGCCGGCAAAACGATTATCCGAAACGGCGGGGATACCACCCTCAAAGGTGCGCAGCTTATCGGCAAAAGGCGTACAGGCAGATACGCGCAACCTGCATATAGAAAGTGTTCAAGATACTGAAACCTATCAAAGCAAACAACAAAACGCCAGTGCACAAGTTACCGTAGGTTATGGCTTCAGTGCCAGTGGCGATTACAGCCAAAGCAAAATCCGAGCCGACCATGCTTCGGTAACCGAGCAAAGCGGTATTTATGCCGGAGAAGACGGCTATCAAATCAAGGTCGGAAACCATACAGACCTCAAAGGCGGCATCATCACCAGCAGCCAAAGCGCAGAAGACGAAGGCAAAAACCGCTTTCAGACGGCCACCCTCACCCATAGCGACATTCAAAACCACAGCCGCTACAAAGGCGAAAGTTTTGGATTGGGTGCCAGCGTTGCCGTAAGCGGCAAAACACTGGGACAGGGAGCACAAAATAAGCCTCAAAACAAACACCTGACAAGCGTAGCGGGATAAAAACGGCGCAAGTTCATCAGTAGGTTACGGCAGCGACAGCGACAGTCAAAGCAGCATCACAAAAAGCGGCATCAACACCCGAAACATACACATCACCGACGAAGCCACACAAATCAGACTGACAGGCAAAACAGCGGCACAAACCAAAGCCGATATTGATACAAACGTAACCACAGACACCGCCGAACGACATTCGGGCAGCCTGAAAAAAACGTATTTGACAAAGATAGAGTGCAAAGTGAACTGGATTTACAAAGAACCGTCAGCCAAGATTTTTAGTAAAATGTCCAACAAGCCAATACCGAGATTAACCAACATTTAGACAAACTCAAAGCAGACAAAAGAAGCAGCCGAAACAGCAGCAGCCGAGGCATTAGCCAATGGCGATATGGAAACTGCCAAACGCAAAGCTCATGAAGCTCAAGATGCGGCAGCAAAAGCAGATAATTGGCAACAAGGCAAAGTCATTCTCAACATGTTAGCCTCAGGGCTTAGCTGCGCCGACCCAAAAGCGGAGCAGGCATCGCTGCGGCTACCGCATCGCCGGCCGTATCGTATGCGATTGGACAGCACTTTAAAGATTTAGCCGGTCAAAACGCGAATGGCAAACTAACCGCCAGTCAAGAAACCGCTCACGTTCTTGCTCACGCGGTATTAGGAGCAGCGGTTGCAGCAGCAGGGGGACAATAACGCTCTAGCAGGAGCATTGAGTGCAGGTGGAGCGGAAGCAGCTGCGCCTTACATCAGCAAATGGTTATACGGCAAAAGAAAAAGGAAGCGACTTAACGGTGGAAGAAAGAAACTGTAACAGCGATTACAAACTTATTGAGTACGGCAACAGGTGCGGCAGTGGGCAACAGTGCAACAGATGGAGTGCAAAGGCAGCCTGAATGCGAATAGTGCGGTGGAGAATAATTATATTTCTTTCCCAAACAAAAATGACGCAATGCAATTTATTAATATCATCGCACCTCTACTCCAAATTTAAAATTGAAAGTTGATGGAAACAATAGATTAGTCATTGATGGTTATCATTATGAAAATTTAGATGGTGTATTAACTTTGGTATCTGATAAAACAGGAGCACCAATTGTTTTACAAGGAAAAAAACTGTATTTTGAAAATCTTTTTAATTAGTAGCATGAAAAACCCTGATGAAAAATAAATTTCCTATTACAGATAATTCGACACTATATGTTGATTCATATGCCAAAATGATTTGGGATCCAAGTGATTTTTAATACACCAAACATGAATGATAATGCTCAAACAAATAAAGAATATCAGCATTTAGCAAATCGTTTACTTATTACACAACCTATAGTTGAACGTTTAATTTCTCAAAATTATACCCAAAATAGTGAAGAATTTGATAAGGCGGAAACAGAACTAAATTCAATCTTACATAAAATATCGATATAATCGTTTAAAAGCTTTTTTTAACATATGCAACACCTATAAAGTTGAAACAACAACAAGGTCAGAAATTTGACATCTGAAGAGCATAATTTGCTGCAAGATGCAAATTTAGCACTAATATCATGCTAGACTAAAGATGTTCTCAGATAATATTTATAAAAAGGGATGAATGTACAGAGTGATATTCTAAAAGAAAAATTCCCACATCTAAAAAGATAAAATTATTAGTGCAAATAAACCCTGACAATTATACGGAAAAATGGAAAAGTTGTAGGTTTAATATCAGATTTTGGACAGTAAAATTTATTATGTATACCAACCCAGAACAAAATCAAATATTGAAAACTAGATTTATTATCGAATAAATAGAAAGCCGTCTTATGTATAGTAATAAATTAATAACCCTGTTTTTCTATTGCCTTTATTGTGCCATGCAGTTGAGTTTGATGAAACTCAATATAACGACTGTAAAGATAGAGCTATGTTATGTGTTGCTAGAATTTATTCTCCCAAAAGGCAATAACTATAAATCTATGTGGTATGACGACAATGGCAAGTTAGCATTTATATCCTTTACTAATCAACAAATGGAAAAATCAAGGTCACCCATCTCTAGCGATGTTTATTAGTGATGACAAAAATATCTGATACCAATATTGATGAATTTTTAGCATCTTTCGATCCTGATAAATATCGAATATCTCGCGATCCAAGATATAAATTTTACCATTAGTATGTCAAACTCATTGTGATCCTTATTCTCTTTTTAATATTGATAACAAATTTAAACCTGATGAGAAAGATAAAATCTTTTTCAATCCCGACAGATAACACAGATTTTTATAAGAGTTTTTATTTAAATAAAGGATTATATAAAAGTATATATCCTAAGGCTGTGTTTTAATATAGTGTTGATAGGCGTACTTGGCTTCAATGTATTCAACAGGATAGGTTTATTCCTAACCGCCCAAAGCAGCACCTTTGAAGGCAAGCAAGTTGTATTGCAGGCAAGAAACGATGCCAACATTCTTGGCAGCAATGTTATTTTCCGATAATGGCACCCGGATTCAAGCGAGGCAATCATGTTCGCATTGGTACAACCCAAACTCAAAGTCAGAGCGAAGGCTATCATCAAACCCAAAAATCAGGCTTGATGAGCGCAGGGATTGGCTTCACGATTGGCAGCAAGACAAACACACAAGAAAACCAATCCCAAAGCAACGAACATACAGGCGGTACCGTAGGCAGCTTGAAAGGCGATACCACCATTGTTGCAGGCAAACACTACGAACAAATCGGCAGTACCGTTTCCAGCCCAGAAGGCAACAATATCATCCATGCCCAAAGCATAGACATTCAAAGCGGCACACAACAAATTAAACAGTAATACCACCCAAATCTATGAACAAAAAGGCTTAACGGTGGCATTCAGTTCGCCCGTTACCGATTTGGCACAACAAGCGATTGCCGTCGCACAAAAGCAGCAAACAAGTCGGACAAAGCAAAAATGGTCGTGTCAATGCCATGGCAGCTGCCAATGCAGGCTGGTAAGCCTATCAAACAGGTAAGAGTGCACAAAACTTAGCCAATGGTACAACCAATGCCAAACAAGTCAGCATCTCTATAACCTACGGCGAACAGCAAAACTGACAAACCACCCGAGTTCAAGCAAGCCAAGCCCAAGCGAGTCAAATTCAAGCAGGCGGTAAAACCACATTAATCGCCACAGGCGCAGCAGAACAATCCAATATCCACATTACCGGCTCAGATGTTGCCGGCAAAGCAGGAACCGGCCTGATTGCCGATAACGACATCACACTCCAATCCGCCGAACAAAGCAGCAGCGAACGCAGCAACAACAAAAGCAGCGGCTGGAACGCAGGTGCTGCCGTATCGATTCGGACAAGGAGGCTGGTCTCAGGCTTTACCGCAGGCGGCAATGTCGGCAAAGGCTACGGCAATGGCGATAGCGTAACCCACCGCCATAGCCACATAGGAGAAAAAGGCAGCCAAACCCTTATCCAAAGTGGTGGCGATACCATCATCAAAAGGCGCACAAGTATGCGGCACAGGGCGTACAAGTTAATGCCAAAAAAACCTAAGTATTCAAAGCGTGCAAGATAGCGAAACCTATCAGAGCAAACAGCAAAAACGGCAATGTCCAAGTTACCGTCGGTTACGGATTCAGTGCAAGCGGCAGTTACAGCCAAAAGCAAAGTCAAAGCAGACCATGCCTCGGTAACCGAGCAAAGCGAGTATTTATGCCGAGAAGACGGCTATCAAATCAAAGTCAGAACAACACAGACCTCAGGGCAGCATCATCACCTCCGGCAAAGAGTGCCGAAGACAAAGGAAAAACCCTTTTTCAGACGGCCACCCTTGCTGCCGGCGACATTCAAAACCACAGCCGCTACGAAGGCAAAAGCTTCGGCATCGGCGGCCGTTTTGGATCTGAACGGCGGCTGGGACGGCACGGTTACCGACAAACAAGGCAGGCCTGCCGACAGGATCAGCTCGGCAGCCGGCTACGGCAGCGACGGAGACAGCAAAAAACAGCACCACCCGCAGCGGCATCAGCACCCGCAACATACACATCACCGACGAAGCGGGACAACTTGCCCGAACAGGCAGGGACTGCGAAAGAAACCAAGCGCGTATCCACACCGGCATCGACACCGAAACTGCAGATCAACACTCGGGCCGTCTGAAAAACAGCTTCGACAAAGACGCGGTGGCCAAAAAAATCAACCTGCAAAGGGAAGTAACGCAGGAGTTCGGCGGGACACTGCAAGGCCTCAATACCGAAATCGAACGCAGCCTGGACGGGCTGAAGGAAAAATGGGAAAAAGGCGAAAATCAGCCGGAATGAATACGAAGACGGCCTCAAAGTCAAAGGCAGCAGGGCAAAAGTCCTGCTCAACATGATAGGCGCGGGCTTGTCCGCCCGACCGATAGCGTGGTGGGCATAACGGCCGCCACCGCGAAAGTCCCGCCCTGTCCTACCAAATCGGACAATACTTCAAAGGGCTGGCGCAGGAAAATCCGGACGGCAGGCTGACGGCGGGTCAGAAACTGCCCACATCCTCGCCCACGGCGTACTCGGGGCGGCGGTATCCGCAGCAGGGCGGCAGCGACGCTTTTAACCGGCGCGCTGGCATCGGGAGGCGCGGAAGCGGCCGCATCCGTCATCGGCAGATGGCTGTACGGAAAAGGCGACGGCGGCAGCCCTGAGCGCGGAGGAAAAAAGAGACCATTTCGGCCATCACGAGGATACTGGGTACGACCGCCGGGGCGGCTGCAGGAAATTCGTCTGCGGATACCGTGCAGGGCGGGATGGCGGCCGATGGGGCGGTAACAAATAATTTTGTTACAGATTGCGGACGTTAGCAGCGCGGGCATCAATGTTATATTTGATACAGATCTCCCTGTTTCCAGAAGCATTATGGGACAAAAAAGCCAAGCATGGTGCAGAGTTCGGGTGAGTTGATCATTGATGCGGGAATCAATGCAGTCAGTGTATATCCGCCGGTTGCAGTAGGACTTGCCTCATGGGGAGTGGGCGACAGCATCGCGAATAACAATCCTGAACAGCTAGGGTCGAGCTTGGCTGGATTGGGCAGTTCATTTGTTCTTGCTAAGACGGTGGGAAACACAGCATATCGGATTGATTGGGGCGGACTGCCGACAACATCTTCCTTGAAGCTGCAGCAAATGGGGAGTATCAACCCTCCTCGGCTAACCAAAATTCGTGCAAACGAATTGGATGTCAAGAGTTATGGCGAAGCGAAAAAAGGAGATGTTAAAGGAGATAATTTAGAACATGACCATATTCCTTCTTTTGCAGCTTTAGTAGCAGCAAATGAAACAATACTGGGTCGTTCTTTAACTGCATCAGAATTGAGGCAATTAAAAAATGAATCTACAGCTATAACACTGCCACATGAATTTCATAAGCAGAGTAGGGACATATAAGGGCAGAAACACTCAGGAACAAATTCAAGAAGATGCTCAAAATCTTTGTGCAGCTCAATGTAAAGACTTGGCTGTACTTGAAAAGAATCTTGAAAAAAATCTGGAAAATATACAAAATCTGAAATTGAACAAAGCAATTAAAGACATTAAAGAAAAAATGAGATAAAGAGTATTAAGTTATGGTAATTATGAAACCAGAATTGGAAAAATATTTGGTATATAGAACAAAATAACAAAACTATTTGGGAAATATTAGGGTTACCCTCATCTAATTGTTACGTAAATACTGAATGGGAGAGAGACCTAGGTTATATTTATCACAGAGTTCTTTGATTTTTGGAATTAGTATTTTATTTATTAATAATAAATTAGATACAATATTTTTTCATGAAAGAAAAAGATGGTTTCAAAAACTGATTTATCACCTTTTAATTTCATATCTATTCATGATGGTATAAAGAAAATTGAAGAAAGTAAATTATATGATAAGAAGGAAAATCCTGAATAATGGAAGAAATATTAATTATTTTGTTAATAATATTAAAATTAATTTAACTATTAATACACATAATGAGATTGAACTATTGGCTATTCAACAAACCATTGTCTGTATAAAAGTCTAAAATACAGTAAACCCTAACCTACATAAAACACCCATAACGCAAATAGCTGCTACACGAATCCTTCACGTAGAGTTTATGTGCAAGCTGTAGCCCTATATGAAACCTAAACTCAACAAGTAGGGATGTGTGCGGAACGCACGCATGCAGTTCTCAAGGTTTGAGCTAAGAGGCCGTCTGAAACAACAAATACGGTTTCAGACGACCTTTCTTTCAACAAGCCACCACAGTAATCAGACAAAAAGCAACCCGCCGCCACACCCATATCGGCAGCACGGCCAGCAAAACCATTATCCGCAGCAGTGTAAAGACAACTCTAAGACGGCAAATTTTGAACGTCATAGCCTTTCGGGTATGACATTAGGGCCGACATGATCAAACAGCGCGAAATCCATCTGGCCATACCCGCACAAACTAATAAGGAGCAAAGATTGCAGTTGCAACGTGTGGTAGAGTATGGCAAAAATCGAAACATTACAGTCAAAATTACGGAGATCAAATAAATGACTTTTAATCAAGAACAAGATTATTGGGCTGGCTATAAGGCAAATGAAAGAGCCTTGATTATTCAAACATGGTCAGGATTTGGGCGATATGCTCCAGACCACCTATATCCCCCTCATATCCTGCCGTTGGATACCGACAATGGAACTTTAGGCACGACGGTTTTGCAAGCGTTGGCAAACAGCAGGACTTTCGTTTATGACAGTTCGGAAGACCAAGATTTTTTTGATACCGAAAAATTTCGGCAACGCTATGAGGATTGGGTTGCCAACCTATGCGGGAACTTGGGCTATAAAACCAGACGCGCTCTATTTAAAAAAACATGATGAGCGGGGATATTTGGCTGCACAACGGTTGCCTGAAAAATCAGCCCGAGCCGCCATGTCAAGCTGGAAGCGTGGGATGCCATTGATGCAGACGATGTTATTTTATCATTGGATAACAGCCCTGAAGAAATCGGAGCAGGTTTAAAGGTTGGTATTGAGCCGCTGCCGATAACATTTGACAAAAGGTCGTCTGAAAGCTGGAAAAATGTTTCAGACGACCTTTTTTATGCACTCAAGCTCGCGTGCGTGCGTACCGCGCACACCTTCGCTGCAGATTTAATGTGAGCTACGACTTGCTGAAGATAAAGTTATTAAGGAATTTGTCAAATATGGAAAAAAATTGAGAAATTTAAATCTGAATTATTAAATGCCATCTTTCAATATACTCAATGCATATCTATTTTTGTCTATAAGAAAAGATATATTATTTAATTGATTATAAGGAAAATTTTGAATTAAATGCAAAAATATCTTTTGACATTTACCTAAGAGAAGGAATTATAACTAAAGAACAATATAATTATGATTATAAAAATTACCGTAATGGCATCTGGCAGTTAACTAAGGACAATTTTCGAAAAGCTATCTTCAATCAGATTCAGTCATTGTATTAAAAAGATGAATTGAAGGAACTGATGTTTTCAGGGTTTACTTCTGCTGAAGCAGTAAGGTTATATTCCGTTGTCGAGAACAAGCTGTCGTACAATGATCCTATCTCAGACTCTGGCCAGCAAAGTGATTTCTTAAAAATCAATCAGATTTCTTCGAGGCTGCCTTTTGTTCTATATCAATTTTGATACGGAAGTGTATCTGCATATGGATTGGGACAGATGTCATGAAGATTATGTCTATGATGGCTGGTTTTCAAAAGGCAATGGATTTTGGGTATTTAATACCGGATGAATTTCTGTTACTGGAAAAATTGAAGGACGGGATTATTGGAAATTTAGCCAATTATAAAGATAAGCAAGCCATAGTTTGTATGAATTCAAAAGGCCGTCTGAAAATAGAAAAACCGTTTCAGACGACCTTTGTTTAATGCCATCGAGCCAGCGGGCCATAAAGCGTAGTTGTCCAAAAAGGTATATTGATAGGGCAAATATAAAAAGGAGGAAAAAAGTCAATTTTACTACCTTCAAACATTTTCAATTTTTGAGTATTGATATGATAATTAATTATTTAGTATAAATACCGGCTTGCGACAGGCAAATGGTTTGGGTTTGACATGGAATCAGGTTGATTTAGATAGGAAGGTCTGTTGGTATCATCCTGATGAAATGAAAGCTGGAAAATGTACTGGGTGTTGCTTTGAATGATACTGCTGTTGAAGTATTAAAGCGGCAGATAGGCAAGCATAAGAAATTTGTTTTTGTGAATAAGTGGAATAAACCAATTAGCGGCATTAACAGCCGATATTGGAAGAAGACGTTAGAACTGGCAGAAATAGAAGACTTTATTTGGCACGATTTAAGGCACACTTGGGCAAGTTGGTTAGTTCAGCGGAGAGTGTTGCAAGAAATGGGTGGTTGGAAGACGTTAAGGATGGTGCAGAGATAGCACATTTGGCTCCTGGGCATCTTCATCAACATGCTCAAGTTTTGCACGAGCTTGTCACATTTGACACAAATGGCGGCGCAAGTTAGACACAAATCAGGCACAAACAAAAAAGACAGCCTTACAAATAAGCTGTCAATTAGAAATTTAGAATCTTAGGTTTTTCAATAAATTCAGATATTTATTGGTGCCCGGAGCCGGAATCGAACCGGCACGGCCGGTTTAGGGCCGACGGATTTTAAGTCCGTTGTGTCTACCTATTTCACCACCCGGGCGTAGACAATAAATTGATAGATTGGAGGCGGGGGCGCGGATTTGAACCGGCCTATATAAGGGTTGCACCCCTTATAGCATAAACACTCTGCCACCCCGCCATGAAATGGATGGAGGCGAGAGTCGGAATCGAACCGGCGTAGACGGATTTGCAATCCGCTGCATAACCACTTTGCTATCTCGCCAAATAAACTACTTTGGAGTGTTGGTAGTATTGAAACTGGAGCAGGGAAACGAGTCTCGAACTCGCGACCTCAACCCTGGCAAGGTTGCGCTCTACCAACTGAGCTATTCCCGCGTATTCGGATGCATGATTTAATGGAGCGGGAAACGAGTCTCGAACTCGCGACCTCAACCTTGGCAAGGTTGCGCTCTACCAACTGAGCTATTCCCGCATTTGAGTGCATCTGAAATTAAACTGGAGCGGGAAACGAGTCTCGAACTCGCGACCTCAACCTTGGCAAGGTTGCGCTCTACCAACTGAGCTATTCCCGCATATTGAAAAAGAACAATCAACAAGTAATCAGGATGGAGCGGGAAACGAGTCTCGAACTCGCGACCTCAACCCTGGCAAGGTTGCGCTCTACCAACTGAGCTATTCCCGCTCTGATATTTGTTGCTTCGTATATCGAAGAAGACGCAATTATTATGGATTTAATCGTGTGCGTCAAGTGTTTTGTTTTTTATTTTTTTAAAAAAATTTTATTTGAATTCTTTCCATGCCATTTTCAGGTAGTAGCACATGGACCAGATGGTCAATACAGATGCTATAAACATCAATATGTTACCAATGAGATAGAAAGGATCGTTATATTTGTCTGTGCCGATAAGTAAAAGGAAGATGGCGATCATTTGGGCAGTGGTTTTGAATTTGCCGATAGTGGCCACTGCAACGCTGCCGCGTTTGCCCATTTGTGCCATCCATTCGCGCAGGGCGGAAATGGTAATTTCTCGGCCAATAATAATCATGGCGAAGATAGCGTATGTTCTGCCAAGGCTGACGAGCAGGAGTAGGGCAACGGCAACCATGAGTTTGTCGGCAACAGGGTCGAGGAATGCGCCAAAATCGGAGGTTTGTTTCCAGCGACGTGCTAAAAAGCCGTCAAACCAGTCTGTAATAGCTGCGAGTGCAAAGATGATAGCGGCTGTCCAGTTGACGGTTTGTGGTTGAATCCATGTGTTCGGTAAATAGAATAGGATGGTAAACACGGGGATTAATAGGACGCGCATCCAGGTAAGTAAAATAGGTATGTTCCAAGGCATGGTTTGTGACCTTTTGGACGATGTGTCGGATTGTCCATTATAACTTATTTGCTTACTGGGCTTTTTTTGAGTGTTGTTTTTTTGCCGACAAGTAACGTGGGCAAAAGGGCTTTTGTTATGCGGGTTGTGAAGAAAGTCTGTTAAGGCCGTCTGAAAAATGGGTTGTTGAGGGGTATAAATGTTTTTGGGCAGGTAAGTGGCTGCAAAAATAGTGGGCAACGAGGTCGGCCTGCTGCTCAATATTGAGTTGGTTGAAGTGAGGCAAAGGCATGGGATAGGCGTAAGCTTTGCGTTTCCTATATCCGCCTTTTGAGCATAATGAATAAACCGGATAACCAAACTTTGTGACCGCGCTGGTGTTGCCAGACGTGTGTAAGCTCATGAATCAGCCAGATTTTGTAGGCGATGCCGGCTTGAGTGAAATCATCAGGGCAGTGTTTGCGCGGGAAATATATATTTCCATTGGGGGCAATGGCGGTATTAGGGGTTGGGTAGGAAGGGATGCCGCGATATATTTTAATGCGGTTGAAGTCTATGCCGTCGGCAAAAACCTGTTTTGCCATACGGACTTCGTTTTTCTGTCAGTCTGCGCCAATTGGAAAAAAATCATATTTTTAAAAGAATGATAGAGGATATAAAGATTTTTCAGGCCGTCTGAAAGGTTTCAGACGGCCTGAACATGGGATTTATTGTTCTTCTGAAGCGGCTTGTTTGCCGTTGTCGAACAATTTGTCCATAGGCGTCAGATTGACTGCGTTGCCTTGGCTGACTATCCATTTGTTTTCAACACGCCACACGCCTGAGGTATCTTCAACTCGCAAAGTACCAATGGTTGGTTTGGGGTAGAGGTTTGAAGATGGCTTCGTATTCCATACGGCCGTTTTGCGGTTCGGCTGTTACGGCGCGCAGCTTAACGGTTTGGTCGTCAGCTTTGCGTGTCGGGTGCATCAGCAGCAGGTTTAATGGCTGTTTGGGATCGAATTGTCCACTGACGAATACTTTGGCGGCATTCATGTCCGGACTGATTAAAACCTGCACCTGAATCTGCCGTTTAACGGCTTCTTCATCGCGGTGAAGCTGGATTTCGATGTGTTTGCCGTCTTTATAGTAATCGTCGGAAACCAAGTCTGTCGTATGTTCTTTTGCGACGAAGAACATGGAAACGCTGGCGATAACGACAAAGATTGGACCTGCCATCAGCACCCAAGGCCAAATGTGTTTATACCAAGGCTTAGTGGGATTGGGTTTGGACACCGTTGTTATTCTCCAATAAAGGTTGCTTTTTCATTCAAGACAGTCGGTTCGGCATCAGCGTCATCGGTTTCACGATATGTGAAAGTAAATTCAATCGGCTGGCTGCCTTTTTCGGCGTACTCAGGGATGGTGGATACTTGAACCGGAATGGTTACGGTTTCGCGTGGCGCAATTTTAATACCGTTTTTCGGCAAGCCGGTCAAGGCGATATCATCAAAAACCTTTGACTGTGGCAGTAACGGTCTGCTCATGTTCACTCTTATTAATGATGCGCAGGTTGTAGGCATTTTCCAACCAGCCTTGGCTGTTTTCACGTACCATCACGCCGCGGTCTTTCAGAATATCCACTTCGACCATTTTACGGGTGGAAATACCGGTTAAGAAAGCAATAATAACCACAAACAATACTGCACCATAACCTGCAACGCGAGGGCGTTTCAGGCGTTTTTTGATGTCGCTTTCAGGGTATTCATGCTCCATTGCGCCTTCGGTGGTGTAACGGATCAGGCCGCGCGGATAACCCATTTTGTCCATGATTTCGTCACAAGCATCGACACAGGCTGCACAACCGATACATTGGTATTGCAGACCGTCGCGGATGTCGATACCAACAGGGCAGACTTGTACGCACATGGTGCAGTTGATGCAGTCGCCCTAAGCCGCTGTCTTCTTTGTTGGCGGTTTTTGCGTGCACCGCGAGGTTCGCCGCGTTCGGTATCGTAGGAAATAATCAGCGTGTCTTTGTCAAACATCGCACTTTGGAAGCGTGCATACGGGCACATATGCAGACACACTTTTTCGCGCATGATGTGGGCAAAAAAGAAGGTCATGAATCCGTAAAACGCTGCGGCAAACATTGCGCCGCCGCCTGCTGCTCCGGTGAATAAATCGGGAACAAACTGGCGGATAGGGACAAACCAGCCTGCAAAAAGTGATACCTGTCCACGCACAGACAAGGAAAAATCAGTAGGTATTTGGTGGCCTTTAATACGGATTTTAGTAAAGTTCCAAGGCGATTTTTTTCCAGTTTTTAAACGTTTGTTGCGGTCGCCTTCAACCAAGTTGTCGATCCAAAGCATGATTTCGGTGTAAACCGTTTGCGGGCAAGAGTAGCCGCACCACAAACGACCGGCAATGGTTGTCCCACCAAAACAGTCCGAAAGCACAAATCATCAGCAGCAAGGCAAGGTAAATCAAATCGCCCATGCCCAGTGACAGGCCGAAAATGAAAAAAATGACGGTCAGGGATATTGAATAAAACTGCCTGACGGTTACTCCAGTTAAACCATGGAATTACGTAAAAATACAAACTGGGTCGCCAATACGGCGGCGATACGTAGTTTGGCAAAAGCGTCCTTCTGCTTTTTTTCGGATGGATGCGTTCGCCTTCGGGATGAATTTGAATTACGCTGGATTTGGGTTTGGAAGGTTTGGGCGGAGTGGCTTTTGCCGTTTTTTCTGTTGAGGGTGTGGCGTTTTCAGCTTGGTTTTCGGGTGACATAATCAGTGTTCCTTAATCGAAGTGCACACAAGCCTGTTTGTCATGGTAGTAGTTTGATGCGAATATTTTTCAGACGGCCTTTGGAGTGCATATAAAATCATAACATTTGACTCTATGCAAAAGCAAAAAGCAGGGTTTGCCCTTAACAATAGTTGCGGTACTCCTGTCTCATACAAGGCCGTCTGAAAAGAGCAGTATTCAAAGACTTACGGAATAAGTGTAGGTTTATACTTATAGTGATTTCCTATTTATCCGATAAAAAAATTTACAACATACTGTTTCAAAAACGAAATAACAGTTAATATCATCTATCCCTGTCCGTTTCAGACGGCCTATTGGAAATCATGCCGTCTGACAATGCAAATATCAAAAGGCTATTCTTGAAAGCACGGCTGATTCAGGCGATAATCGGCACACTTTTTCATATTTCCAATCTTGTCCAGGAAGGTCAAACCATGTCTCAACTGGCAAACGCAATCCGTTTCCTCTCAGTCGATGCCGTACAAAAAGCCAACTCTGGCCACCCAGGTGCGCCTATGGGTATGGCGGAAATGGCGGAAGTATTGTGGACGAAGTTCCTCAATCATAATCCAGCCAACCCGAAATTCTACAACCGCGACCGTTTTGTCCTCTCCAATGGTCATGCTTCCATGATTCTTTACAGCCTGTTGCACCTGACCGGCTACAACGTTTCCATTGATGATCTGAAAAACTTCCGCCAACTGCACAGCAAAACCCCCGGCCATCCGGAATATGGCTACACCGACGGCGTGGAAACCACGACCGGTCCATTGGGACAAGGTATTGCCAACGCTGTGGGCATGGCTTTGGCCGAAAAAAATCTTGGCTGCCGAATTCAATAAAGACGGTTTGAATATCGTTGACCACTACACCTACGTTTTTCATGGGCGACGGCTGCATGATGGAAGGCGTATCGCATGAAGCCTGCTCGCTTGCCGGTACTTTGGGCTTGGGCAAACTGATTGTTTTATATGATGACAACAATATTTCCATCGATGGTAAAGTGGACGGTTGGTTTACCGAAAATATTCCGCAACGCTTTGAAAGCTACGGCTGGCATGTGATTCCAAATGTAAACGGTCATGACACTGATGCCATTCAGACGGCCATTGAAGCGGCCAAAGCCGAAACCGGCAAACCTTCCCTGATTTGCTGCAAAAACCTTAATCGGTAAAAGGCAGTGCCAACAAAGAAGGCAGTCACAAAACCCACGGTGCGCCTTTGGGTGCGGATGAGATCGAAGCCACGCGCAAACATTTGGGTTGGGCTTATCCTGCGTTTGAAATCCCTCAAGAAATCTATGCAGCATGGGATGCAAAAGAAAAAGGCGCGAAACTTGAGGCCGAATGGAACGAACTCTTCGCTCAATATCAAGCCAAATATCCTGCCGAAGCCGCAGAATTCGTGCGCCGCATGGATAAAAAACTGCCTGAAAATTTCGATGCTTACGTTCAAGCCGCATTGAAAGAAGTGTGCGCCAAAGCAGAAACCATCGCGACCCGTAAAGCCAGCCAAAACAGCATCGAAATCTTGGCAAAAGAGCTGCCTGAATTGGTGGGCGGTTCTGCCGACTTAACCCCGTCCAACCTGACTGACTGGTCAAACAGCGTTTCCGTTACCCGCGAACACGGCGGCAACTATATTCACTACGGCGTGCGCGAATTCGGCATGGGCGCAATTATGAATGGCCTTACCCTGCATGGCGGTGTTAAACCATTCGGCGCGACTTTCCTGATGTTCAGCGAATACGAGCGTAACGCCCTACGTATGGCTTCGCTGATGAAAATCAACCCTGTATTTGTGTTCACCCACGATTCCATCGGTTTGGGCGAAGACGGTCCGACCCACCAACCTATCGAGCAAACTGCCACTCTGCGCCTGATTCCAAATATGGATGTATGGCGTCCATGCGATACCGTTGAATCTTTGGTAGCGTGGTCTGAAGCTGTTAAAGCGGCCGATCATCCGTCCAGCCTGATTTTCAGCCGTCAAAACCTGAAATTCCAAGCGCGTGATGAGCAACAGTTGAACGACATTAAACGCGGTGCTTATGTAATCAGTGAAGCTCAAGGCAATGCGCAAGCTGTTGTAATTGCTACCGGTTCTGAAGTTGAATTGGCTCTGGAAGCGCAAAAGGTATTGGCAGAACAAGGTATTGCCGTGCGCGTTGTTTCCATGCCTTCTACCAATGTATTCGACCGCCAAGATGCCGCCTATAAAGCCGCTGTTCTGCCGGAAGGCTTTGCCACGCGTAGCCGTAGAAGCCGGACATGCCGACGGTTGGTATAAATACGTCGGTTTGAACGGTGCAGTGGTCGGTATCAACCGCTTCGGCGAGTCTGCACCTGCTGACTTGCTGTTTAAAGAATTCGGCTTTACCGTAGACAATGTGGTTGCCACTGTTAAATCCGTTTTGTAAATCAGATTTTTGGTTGAGATAAAAAGGCCGTCTGAAATTTCAGACGGCCTTTTATCTTTCAATCGGTTAAACAGTTTCTGTTTCAGGTTTGACCTTGCTTTTCTTAAACTTCAACACGGCTTCTTCTTTTGCTGCATCCCAGTCTATCAGCACAAAGCCCTCCTTCAGCGAGTTTGCCGAACAGGAGTTCGTCGGCGAGCGGTTTTGCGGATTTTTCCTGAATCAGGCGGTTCATTGGGCGCGCACCCATTTGCGGGTCGAAAACCCTTTTTCCGCCAGATATTTGCGCAATGCCGGTGTGAATTCGGCTTCGACTTTTTGTCGAGGAGCTGGTGTTCGAGCTGGAGCAGGAATTTGTCCACGACTTTTGACGATGATGGGCTCGGACAAGGGTGCAAACGGGATAATCGCGTCCAGCGGTTTGCGGAACTCAGGCGTGAAGAGTTTGTTGATCGCCTGCATTTCGTCGCCGCGTTCGCGTTTGGCGGTAAAAGCCGAGACTGGGGCGGCTGAGGCTTTCCGCGCCTGCGTTGGTGGTCATAATCAGGATGACGTTGCGGAAATCGGCACTCTTGCCGTTGTTGTCGGTCAGCTTTGCCCTGCGTCCGCGACTTGTAGGGAGGACGTTGAAAATGTCAGGGGTGGGCTTTTTCGATTTCGTCCAAGAGCAACACGCAATGCGGCTGTTTGTTGACGGCTTCGGTCAAAAGGCCTCCTTGTTCAAAAGCCGACGTAGCCCGGAGGCGCGCCGATGAGGCGTGATACGGCATGGCGTTCCATGTATTCGGACATATCAAAGCGTTGCAGCGGTACGCCCATCAGTAGGCAAGCTGTTTGGCGACTTCGGTTTTGCCGACGCTGGTCGGCCGGAGAAGAGGAAACTGCCTATCGGTTTGTCGGGCAGGGCGAGGCCGGAACGCGACATTTTAACGGCGGCAACCAGCGCGTCGATGGCATTTTTCCTGACCGTAAACCATGTTTTTTTCAAATCGCGGCCGAGGAATTGCAGCACTTGTTTGTCGTCGTGCGACACGGTTTTTTCAGGAATCCGCGCGACTTTGGCGATGACGGTTTCGATTTGCGCTTTGCCGATGACTTTTTCTGTTTGGATTTAGGGCAGAAATCCGTTGCGCCGCGCCTGCTTCGTCCATCACGTCGATGGCTTTGTCGGGCAGGAAACGTTCGTTGATGTAGCGGGCGGAGAGTTCGGCGGCGGCTTCAAGTGCGCCTTGCGTATAGCGGACTTGGTGAAAATCTTCAAACATCGGTTTCAAGCCGCGCAGGATTTGCACGGTTTCGGAGACGGTGGGTTCGACCACGTCGATTTTTGGAAACGGCGGCTAAGGCGTGGTCTTTGTCGAAAATGGTGCGGTATTCATCGTAAGTGGTCGCGCCGATACAGCGCAATGAGCCTTTCGCCAATGCAGGTTTGAGCAGGGTTGGACGCGTCCATTGTGCCGCCGCTGGTGCTGCCCGCGCCGATGATGGTGTGGATTTCGTCGATAAACAAAAATGGCGTGCGGGATTTTTCGAGCTGTTTCAAGACGGATTTGACCCGTGCTTCAAAGTCGCCGCGGTATTTCGTGCCCGCCAAAAGCGAACCCATATCCAGCGCATACACTCGGCTTCTTTCAGCGCGTCAGGAATGTCGCCGTTGACGATTTGATGTGCCAAACCTTCCGCCAGCGCGGTTTTTGCCACGCAGCCTCGCCGACCAAAAAGCGGATTGTTTTTGCGGCGGCGGCATGGATTTGTACCAGCCGTTCCATTTCGTGTTTGCGACCAATCAAAGGGTCGATACGGTCAGCTTTGACTTCGGCGTTGAGGTTGACGGTGTAGTCGGAAAGGGAGCCGGGTTTTCTGTTCCGCTTCCTCGCCCTCGCGTCCCAGGCCGTCTGAATCATTGCCATCCTCGTCATCAGGCGAGCCATGGGCAATACAACGCAAGACTTCAAAGCGCGTAATGGATTGCAATTTGAGGAAATAAACGGCATGGCTTTCAGATTCGCTCATCATGCAGCAAAATATCCAAAAGGCTCTACTGCGGCTTTGCAACGGCAGACTGGGTATGCACCATTGCCCGTTGGATGACGCGTTGGAAGCCCAATGTCGGCTGGGTTTCGACCGTATCTAGAAGATGATCAGGAATTTGCGGCGTATTTTCAGCAGCTGGCCGCAAGCTGCTCGGACAGGACTTTTCAAATCCGACCACACAGTTTTCAAGACGTTCGGTACAGCCTGTCTTCTTCTATCAGCACCAAAAAGCAGGTGTTCCAAGCTGATAAACTCATAACGGGCGTTGCGTGCTTCACGGTAGAGCAGTTGCAGGATGTGTTCAATTCGGGTGAAAGCATGGTTTCAAAACCTCTTCGACTATACATTTTGAGCGGATGCCCTTCAGCTTTGGCACGTTCCATGACCTGATGTTGCTTGGTCTGCGCAATATCGCGCGTGTAGAGTGCGCACAGGCCTTTTGCCTTCGTGGTGCACCAGCAGCATGACGGCCGCTGCCTGTTCCTGTGCAAGCATAAAGACTTCGGTCAGGATTTCGACGACAAATTCCATGGTGGTGTAATCGTCGTTCAATAAAAAATACGCCGTAACGTTTCGGCGGCTGCGTGTTGATATCGCTGAGCAGGGTATCGGATTGGTGGTCGGTATTCGGATGGTTCATAATCTAGGTTTCAGTTTTTCAGACGGCCTGTTTTAGAGTGCAAACCGTTTTCTGTTGTATTTCAGCAATTTTTCTATTTTCCCACTTTTTGAAAAACATAGCTTGACGTTTTTGTCTTAACAAATGTAAAAAGACGGTTAAGCAGAAGTTGGCACTCGACCGCGTATGCAATACGTGGGAGAAACGCTGAACGTTTTTAGTTTGCTGTATGCCTTGTTTTGCTGATTTTGTTAATTTTTAAGTATAGGAAGTTTCTAATGGCAACGGTATCGTAAAATGGTTTTGAACGACGCTAAAGGTTTTGGTTTCATCACTCCTGATGAAGGCGGCGAAAGATTTGTTCGCTCACTTCTCAGCGATCAACATGGAAGGTTTCAAAACCCTGAAAGAAGACCAACGCGTGTCTTTCGACGTAACCCATCAGCCCTAAAAGGCAAAACAAGCTGCTAACATTCAAGCTGCTTAATCAAATGCGCGGCATAAGCCGTAAAAATCATGGCGGGGTTTCCCGCCATTTTATGGGCGTTCGAGGTTAAAATATGAATCCAAATTCATCTTATCAAAATGCTTTAAACCAGTTGGACGAAGCTTATCCGTCATTTTCCGCAGCGAAGGCGAGGTCAGCTGCGCCGTTGCCGAGCGTGAAGACCAAATTTTGATCCGCCTTGCCGATTTGAAATTGGATTTGCGCCCTGAAGATGAAAAAGCGATTGCCGATATAGACCGCTTTTACCGCCGCCATGTTTTAAGCGAATAAACGTTTCAAAACCGTTTGCCGTTTTATTTTTAAGCATGCCTGATAAAATAGGCCGTCTGAAAAGTTTGTAAAGAATCAGCACAATGGTATTGCCAATAATAAAAAGCCTTTTCACGATTTCTTTATCGAAGACCAAATCGAAGCCGGTATAGTATTGGAAGGATGGAAGTCAAAGCCATCCGCGCTGCACGCGTGCAATTAAAAGAAAGCTATATCTACTGGAAAAAGACGCGTTCTATTTGGTGGGCTGCCACATTACCGCGTTGCCCACTGCCTCGACACGTCAAACCCGACCCTGTCCGTCCGCGTAAGTTATTGTTGAAACAATCGGAAATCAACAAATTAATCGGCAAAACCGAACGTGGGATTATACGATTGTGCCCTTAAACCTGCATTACACCCGCGGTAGAATCAAAGTAAATCGGTTTGGCCAAGGGTAAGAAACAGCATGACAAACGCCAAAGCCTGAAAGAAGCGGATTGGAAGCGTGAGAAACAACGTTTGATGAAAAACGTACGTTGATTTTTCAGACGGCCTTTTTGATAAAGGCCGTCTGAATATTATTGTTTGAAAATTTTAAAAAGGAAAAACAGATGAAAACCATGATTTTAGCGGCAGCTTCAGCCCGTATTATTGCTAGGCGCGTGTTCCACTACTGAACAAGAGTATTGAAACCTGAAGAGCTGACCAGCATCAAACATGTCTGCATCATTCAAAAATGCAAAAAGTAAAGACCGCATGATTTGGATCGTGCTTTGTCTAAAAGCTTTGGCAAAACGCAGTTGGCGGCACGAGTGTGACAACCGCGGCAAACTGTATGATTCTTCTGCCCGTATAATCTGCGTTACAAGACCAAAGGCAATAACGAAATCTTGCGTAAAAGGCGTATTTGTGTTGAGAAGCACGAAGTACGCTGGTTTCTACTGTCAGCTACTCTTTGAACGATGAAAACCACTTCCGAACCAATCCTGATTTGGTAAAACAGGCTGAAGGCGTTGTGGCCAAATTGTTGGAAAAACAGCAAATAAAAGCCAGAATAAAAACAAAGCTTGCCGTGATATGGAGAATATCAGGGCAAGTAGGTTTCTATTCGAACGACCTTAAATGGATTTGATCCCAAAGGGTTTTGACCGTACCTTGATAGTAGGTTTCAGAAGTGCAATAGACTGTTTCTAAAGCACATTGTCCTTGAGAGCCGTATTTTTTGATGCATTGGTTCAAGGCAATTTGATGCACGGTTTTGAAACGTGGGGAGGTAATAGCCACTACGTTTTGAGCAGTCAATTTGCCCATGGCTTTAGGGTAGAGCAACAGCGATACAGGTGTTGTGCAGAGGGACAACTGTTTTACAGCCTGTTGCTAGCCTGCGCTGATACAGCTAAGGCATCTTGGCCTTTGCAGAATGTTTCGAGTTCTGCCGTCGCATCCAGTTGGGTGGCATTTTTCTTTGGTGGTTTTGATTTGCAGCGCTTCATTGCTGTCGGTAGGGTTTTGCCACATGGCCAGGTAGCCGTAAGTATCGGCAGCCAGGGCGGCAGGAGTCAATGCGCAAAGGATCAGTGTCATTAGAGTTTTTTTCATGTTCGTTCCCTGTTTGTTGGGTATTTGTTGTTATTATAAAGCAAAAGTACTTATTTGATATAAATTTGCTTTTTAAAATGAATATTTGAGTGTGGCAGATAGATTATAGGCCGAGACCTTTGCAAAATTCTAAAAATCCCCTCAAAATCCCTAAATTCCACCAAGACATTTAGGGGATTTTCCATCGAGCACCTCTTTTCAGCAAACCGCCCTAAGCCATGATTGCCAAACACATCGACCGTTTCCCACTATTGAGTTGGATCAGGTGATTGATTGGCAACCGATCGAACAATACCTGAATCGTCAAAGAACCCGTTACCTCCGAGACCACCGCGGTCGTCCCGCCTATCCCCTGTTGTCCATGTTCAAAAGCCGTCCTGCTTGGACAATGGCACAGCCTCTCCGATCCCGAACTCGAACACAGCCTCACACTGCAAATGCTTGATCCCGAAATCGCCATTGGGTTTGACAGCGACCCCAAACAGGCACGCGCCAGCCGCCAAGACGCGCTCAAAGATGCCGCCACACGTAAAATCTGGATAGCTGGCGCACATATGCCCTTCCCCTAGCATCGGACACATCCGTGCCGAAAGCAACGGCGCTACACTTGGCTGCCGGTGGAATATACCCCGATCGAAATCGACGGCAAAGTGCAATAATTTAACAAAACCGACCGCACTTTTTCTTAGAGAAGCCGTCAAATGACGGCTTTTGTGTTACGGCGATTTTTCTTTATAATACGAAAAATTTTTATGAATTAACAAAGGCAGGAATTATGGCAGTAGAAGCGACTGACGGCGATTTATTGCACGTGGTGGTGTTATTGGGGGCGGCGGTAGTTGCCGTGCCGTTATTTAAACGTTTGAGGTCTAGGGCTCGATTCTGGGTTATTTGGCTGCGGGGCTGGTTATCGGACCCTTCGATTAAAGCTCATTACCGATTCCCACGCTATTTTTGCATATTGCGGAATTCGGCGTGGTGATGTTTCTGTTTTTGATCGGGCTGGAAATGAAGCCGTCGCATTTATGGAAATTGCGTAATCAGATTTTCGGCTTGGGTACCCTGCAGGTGACGCTTTCCAGTCTGTTCCTTACCCTAATAGGGCTGGCTTACGGTTTTTTCTTTAGTGATGTCGTTTATTTCGGCGGTAGGTTTTACACTCACCTCCACCGCAATGGTCATGCAGATTATGGACGAACGTCATGAAATCAGCACACCGCAAAGGTCAGCGCATTGTCTCCATTTTGCTGTTTGAAGATTTGCTGATTGTGCCCATGCTGGCGATTGTAGCATTTCTAGCACCCGATAATCCCAATGCCGTTGCCGATGCCGTACCGCTATGGCAGAAAATCGGTGTTGCCGCGCTTTCTTTGGCAGGCGTTGATTGCGACAGGTATTTGGCTGCTCAATCCGCTGTTTAAAATTCTGGCAAAAATCCAAAGCACGCGAGGGTGATGACTGCCGCCGCGCTGCTGGTGGTACTCGGTGCGGCTTATTTAATGGAGCTGGGCGGTCTGTCTATGGCGATGGGTGCGTTTCTGGCGGAGTGCTGCTGTCGGAATCTGACTTCCGTTATCAGCTTGAAGCGGATATCGAACCGTTCCGAGGCCTTTTTGCTCGGGCTATTTTTCTTAGCTGTCGGGATGTCGCTGGATGTGGCAACGGTGCTCAATAACTGGAAGGTAATTCTTTCCGCCACTGTACTGATGATTATCTTGAAATGCCTTGCCATTTATGGAGTGGCGCGTTTTGCCAAAGCAAGCCATCACACCGCGATACACCGCGCCGTACTGATGTCGCAGGGCGGTGAATTCGCCTTCGTATTACTCGCCTCCGCTGCCGTACAACGGGCGATTAATGCGGAAGTGCTAGCGAATATGACGGCAATCGTGGTGCTCTCCATGATTATGACACCCTTCAGCGTTATGCTGTTCGACCGCTGTTCAAAGAACCCCGCGCAGCTGCGGCAGTGGACGATGTGGAAGAACATGCGGGCGAACTCAACGGCAACGTGCTGATTATCGGATTCGGGCGCATGGGGCAGGGTGGTCAGCCAAATGCTCGCTGGCCTACGGTGCCACCATTTCCATTCTGGACAACGATCCGACACCATCAACGTCGCACGCGAATACGGTTTCAAAGTCTATTACGGCGAAGCCACCCGCGCCGACGTGCTGCATGCCTGCGGCGTAGAACACACCGACATCGTAGCGGTATGCGTGGACGACGGAGAAAGTGCGGTCAGAATTGTGGAAAAATATTCATCATATCAACCCGAACGCCAAGGTGTTCGTGCGCGCCTGGGACAGACGCAATGCGCTGGCCCTAGTGAAAGCGGAAGCGGATTTCGTAGTGCGCGAAACCTTCTATTCTTCCATGAAAATGGGCGATGAAATCGTCAAGGCATTGGGTGCTAGCGTGCAGGAATTACGTGCCATACACGACAAAAGTACGCGACGCCGACAAAGAACGCTTCGCTTTTGGAAATTGCTAAGCAAAGGAATTTGAAGGGCGCAGATTACTATTGGGGAATATAAAAGAAAAATTCGTAAAAATAGACCGCACTTTTGTAGCTGCAAGCGATGGAATTTAAGCGAAAAATTGCAAAAATTCCACCGCACTTTTTACGCCCGTTCGGAACGCAGGCGGTGTTGGCGGATGTTTTTCAGCAGGCGGAACAGTTCCGCCCACGCGGAGCGTTTCGGCTGCGGGGTGTTGCCTGTGCCGATGAGCTTCATTTGATAAGCATACCAGCCCAGTTCGAGAAAGCCGCCGAGCTTGCGATCGATGAATCCCAAGCCCTGTGCGGACGGCGGGCAATTCCGCTTTTGCCAATCCGCCCGATAACATCCGTTGCGGCAAATCGGGAATGAGTGCAAATAGTATTTCAGACGGCCTTTTAAGGTTTCTACATCTATATTTTAGTCGGCGAACTGTTTTTTCATTCGTTCGCGTCGCTCTTGCGCTTCTACGGACAATGGCACAGCCTCTCCGATCCCGAACTCGAACACAGCCTCATCACCCGCATCGATTTCAACCTGTTTTGCTGTTTTGACGAGTTGAGCATCCCGATTACAGCACCTTATGCCGCTACCGCAACTGGCTGGCGCAAGACGACACCCTGTCCGATCAGCGGCCAAACCACACCGAGTAAAGATAAAGATGCCCGCTGGACAAAGAAAAACGGCCTCTACAAACTCGGTTACAAATAACATACCCGTACCGATGAGGAAGGCTATATCGAGAAACTGCACATCACCCCCGCCAATGCCCATGAGTGCAATCACCTGTCGCCTTTGCTGGAAGGTATAGCCGAAGGCACGACCGTCTATGCCGACAAAGGCTACGACAGTGAGGAAAACCGGCAACATCTGAAAGAGCATCGGTTGCTGGATGGCATTATGCGCAAAGCCACCGCAACCGTCCGTTGACGGAAGCGCAAACCAAACGTAACCGGTATTTGTCGAAGACCCGTTATGTGGTCGAACAGAGCTTCGGTACGCTGCACCGTAAATTCCGCTACGCCCGGGCAGCCTATTTTGGTCTGTGTAAAGTGAGTGCGCAAAGCCATCTGAAGGCGATGTGTTTGAACCTTTGAAAGCGGCTAACAGGCTAAAGTGCGCCTGTTCTGTTGCCTAAAAGGCGAGTCGGATGCCTGATTAATCAGGTATCCAAGGGGGATTAAGAGGGTATTTGAGTAGAATCAGTGGATATTTGAAACAAAAACAGCCGAAAACCTGTGTTTGGGTTCCGGCTGTCGGGGGAAGGGCTTTTTTGCAAAGGTCTCATAGAGTGTATTGATCGCCGAGCATGACCCAGCCGCCTGCGGGCACTGTCTTCTATAGCGGAGCCAAGCTTCCCGAAAAAGAGGATGCTGTCGTTGCCTTTGCGGATGGCGGGTGTACCGTCGTCCGAAAAAGTGGTGCAGCCAGCGAGAAGGAATACTGCGGATAAAAAGGGGAAGACGTATGTTTTCATAATGTTTGTTTGAAGGTATTTAAAATCAGGCAAATGGGGGAATACTCAATCCGAATTGTTCCAACAAGCCGACCGTTTCGTAAACGGGCAGGCCCATCACGCCTGTAAAGCTGCCTTGCAAATGCTCGACAAACACGCTCAAACCCTGAATGCCATACGCGCCCGCTTTGTCCATCGGTTCGCCACTTCGGATATAGGCGGATATTTCTTCGGCAGACAAGGTTTTGAAACGTACATCGCTGGTTTGCAAAACGCCGTGTGTTTTCACTTGCCAATATACGCATGCGGCAGTCAGCACCTGATGCGTCTGCCCTGAAAGCCGGGCGAGTATTTCGGCTACGCTTGGGCTTCGGTTTCCGGTTTGCCGAGAATGTGGTTTTGATAGGCGACCGTAGTGTCGGCGGTCAGAATCGGATATTCGGGCGACGCGTCGTGTGTGGCTAACCATTGCTCGACAGCGGCGGCATTTTCCTGCGCCATACGTTGCACATAATCGGCGGCTTTTTCGTCGGAATGCGGCGTTTCGTCGATGTCGGCAGGGATACGGATAACTTTGAATCCTAGGGTTTTCCAAAATTTCGCGGCGGCGCGGGCTGCCGGAGGCTAGGTAGAGTGTGTGCATAAAACTTTCTTTTTTAAGGGATATAAGGTCGCCTGAAAATTATTTTGACTGCTTGTGTTGGCCTGCCAGCCGCACATAATGCGCGGAAGAATATTTCAAAATTCTTTTTCTCTTTTTCGGTCAGCGGGCGGACTTGTTTGACGGGCGAACCGACATAGAGATAGCCGCTTTCCAAACGTTTACGCAGCGGCGCAAAGCTGCCTGCGCCTATCATTACGTCGTCTTCGATGACGGTATCGTCCAGAATAATCGTACCCATCCCAATCAACACACGATCGCCGATGCGGCAGCCGTGCAGCATGACTTTGTGTCCGACGGTTACGTCTTCGCCGATGATAAGGGGTGAGCCTTCGGGCTTTTTCCGCGTTTTTGTGCGAAACGTGCAGAACACTGCCGTCCTGTACATCTGCTGCGCGCCGATGCTGATGCTGTTCACGTCGCTGCGCAGAACGGCATACGGCCAAACGGATACGTCTTCGGCAAGCGATACTTCGCCGATGATGACGGAGGTTTCGTCGATGAGGCCCAGGATTCGTGAATTTGCGGGTATGGTCTAGAAAGGGCGGATAGGGTTCATGTTGTTTCTTCCTTTTTGACAGTGTGGCAGGGTTTCAGACGACCTGCGGCTCGGTATGGCGAAAGTATGCCGTCTTTGACGCAGGTAAAGGCAAGGACGGCGTCTGCCGAGATTTCGTCATGTCTTTGTAAACAATATTTTTATGGTTAAGGAATCATTTTCCGTTAAGCCTGCCTCTCTTGTTTGCCGAAGGTGGAAAATTATCCGTTATTATCTTGTGGTTGCAAGTAGCTGCAAACCATTCTCTTGCCATTTGAATTGGAATGATATATATTTTTAAAAATATTTCATAAAATAACGAAACCCGATGGTTTTTGTTTTTCAACTAGGTTTGGTGGGTTTTCAATCCCACAAACCTTGGCTTCCATCCCGTGTCCGTTTTCAAATCTATCCAATCCACCTTGTTTTAAATAAAGGCGGCCGGAAGGTCGTCTGAAACTGTATGAAGGATATCTCACATGAGCGAAACACAAGAGCTGACTTTTTGCCAAACGGCTGAAAAGAGCAAACTACAACTATTCACGATAGCGTGGACAACTTGGTTATGTCTGTCGAGCCGTTTACCAACAAAGAGAACTACATCAAATTTTTGAAACTGCAATCCGTGTTCCACAAAGCGGTTGATCATATCTATAAAGACCCCGAGTTGAACAAAGCCATTCCCGAGCTGGAATACATGGCGCGTTACGATGCGGTAACGCAAGACTTGGCGGATTTGGGCGACAAACCTACGAATACGGCAAACCGCTGCCGCATGAAATAAGCAATAAAGCCATCGGTTGGCTGTATTGCGCCGAAGGTTCAATTTGGGCGCAGCATTGTTTAAACACGCGCAAAAGCTGGATTACATCGCAGAACACGGCGCGCGCACCTCGCTCCCCATCCGAACGGCCGCGGCAAACATTGGCGTGCTTTTTGTCGAGCATCTGAATGCTTTGGGTTTAACCCCGAAGCTGAAGCCGAAGCGATTCAAGGTGCAAAAAGATGACATTGCGTTCTACAAAGTTGTTCTGCGCGAAACATTTGATCTGCCTGCAGGTGCGGAAGCTCCGGAAGGCTTTGTTCCGCATCGTCATTAATGGTTTGACGATATAAGTGAGAGGTCGTCCCGAAACACATCTGTATGCACGGATTCATAAATTCCGTTTTCAGACGACCTTCATACTGATACAAGTTTAGTACCGTTTGGTTATCCGCATTTGCGGTATATTTTAGTGGTTTGATGTAAATAATTATCAAATATTTTATCACCATCATTCCAAAAATACCATTATCACATTCAGGAGTTTGACCATGAAGGAATCATTTAAATTAAGTATGTTGGCGATTGCCTGCAGCATCGCATTGAGTGCATCGGCGGTTCAAGCGGTGGTGGCACGCCGTCTGCACAGTTTGCACCGACTCCGCAACAGCCGGGCAATAATTCCGGCTCGGGCGGAGGAGGTGATTCAAAACAAACAGAAGACGCCAGAAAGCTGAAGACGCCAGAAAGCTGAAGAAGCCGAAAGCTGAAGAAGCCAAGAAAGCTGAAGAAGCCAAGAAAGCTGAAGAAGCCAGAAAGCTGAAGAAGCTGAAGAAGCCAAGAAAGCTGAAGAGCCAAGAAAGCTAGAAGCCAAGAAAGCTGAAGAAGCCAAGAAGCTGAAGAAGCCAGAAAAGCTGAAGAAGCCAAGAAAGCTGAAGAAGCCAGAAAGCTGAGGAAGCTAAGAAAGCCAATAGAGGCCAATTCAGGTCAAGGTTTTGGCGGCAAAAGGCAAAGTAATGGGTAAGGCTTTGGATGGCGGTGTCTTGGTAGCGAAAAAAACGTGAAACCAGCGATTTGGAATATGCCAAAACCGAAGCTCCGACTGCCTCGATAAAAACAGCGTCGTACTTGATGGTGTCGCCATTAATACCAAAAGACGTTAAAGCGGGTGAGTTTACGTTGGGCGAAAAAGGCATGAACGGCGGTAAAAACCGATGCAGCACAATATGCGGTACACAGCGGCGACCTGTTGCCTGACGTTCGTTACGGCGGTGTTGCCGATGTCAGTGATCTGCGTGATGTGAAACAGGCGTTGTTTGTCAAGGCACGCCATCGAGGCAGTGATACCGTTGCGGCCCAAAGAGGGGATGCAACTCTATAAAGGCATCGGCCTGCATTTCCAAAACGGACTGCCGATCAATACAAGAGGTCTGCAAGAAATTTTTGAAACTGGTTCGCAAGCCAAAGCTGGCCAATCGCATCCTGCTGCCAAAGCAGCCGATGTTACCGCAAAAGTCAATTTCGACCAAAAAACCATCAATGTCAGCATCAACCCGCTATTCCGATCAAACGGTTGGCGGTGGTAGTGGTAGCAACAGATTACAGGGTGTCGTCAAATCCAATGCGCGCGATATGGCGGAAAATCTGTCTTTCAATGGCGATTTGCACGGCAACACCTTCCAACAAGCAGGTACGATGCAAGGCGGATTCTTTGGCGCGAAGGCAGACCAACTATGCGTACATATAGTGCGGCAGGCAAAAACCAACGTGATGAAGAGCGTAGTGGCGCGCGGTGTGTTTGGTGCAAAACGCCAAGATGCAGCTCAAGCAGGCGGCCAGCCTGATGCGCCGGTTGCCAAACCTGATGCGCCTGTAACTCAGCCTAAAGTTGACGCTGCCGCAACCGAATTGAAAAAAGGCGAAACAGGCGAGCAATACTTCTATCGAATATCGCCGATTTGACCAAAAGTCGTCATCAACGGTACGGCAATCGCTTTGGCACCTGTTACCAACAAGCTCTATCAAACTGAATTGGGTTCGGACTACAAGTCGTTTGTTGCTTCAGGCAATTTGAGCAATGTTGTCTTCGGTGCGGCAAAACTTGCTGATAATGCCTACTCCTTGTTTGTTCAGGGGTAATGAGTACCTCTCACCGTCCGGTACGGCTAAATACGCAGGCGAGGTGTTGAATTTCCGTGCCCGCAACCTGGATAATAAGGAAAAACTGGGTGGGTGATACAGGAGGCTACCGTACTGCTAGGTTCGTTTACCGCAGATGTCAACTTCGATACCAAGACTCATCGCAGGTAAAATCAATAGTGGTGACAGATGGTTCATGAATGAACGAGCCTTTTACCGCAGGTATATAGCAGCGCAGCTTTAATGGTAAATGGGATTCCGGTGTGCAAGGTTCTATCTCAGGCGGATTCTACGGCGACAAAGCTGCCGGAAATGGCGGGACGATACAGTTACAATGAAAAACCAGGTGATAATGGCTCTTCAAGTAACAACGCTTTCGGTGTATTCGGCGGTAAAAAGCAATAACCGTCTGTTTAAGCTGAAAACAAACCGCCTGAAAGGGCGGTTTGTTTTTGAGTGGGTAGGATTTTCAGACGACCTTTTACGGTAACAACAATCTAGAGAGCAATTTACCCGCTAAAAGGTCGTCTGAAAACCTATGAATCTTATTTTCAGATAATCTGAGACCTTTGCAAAATTTCCCAAAATCCCCCTAAATTCCTACTTACAGACATTTAGGGGATTTTCCATATCACCTTCTTCCAGCAAACCGCACTAAGCCATGATTGCCAAACACATCGACCGCTTCCCACTATTGAAGTTGGATCAGGTGATTGATTGGCAGCCGATCGAACAATACCTGAATCGTCAAAGAACCCGTTACCTTAGAGACCACCGAGGGCGTCCCGCCTATCCCCTGTTGTTCATGTTCAAAGCCGTCCTGCTCGGACAATGGCACAGCCTCTCCGATCGAACTGAACACAGCCTCATCACCCGCATTGATTTCAACCTGTTTTGCCGTTTTGACGAACTAAGCATCCCTGATTACAGCACCTTATGCCGTTACCGCAATTGGCTGGCGCAAGATGATACCCGTCCGGTGCTGGAACCGATCAACCGCCAACTGACTGAAAAAGGCTTAAAAAGTAGAAAGCATCCGCCGCCGTCGTTGACGCCACCATTATTCAGACTGCTGGCGGCAAACAGCGCCAGGCCATAGAAGTTGATGAGAAGGGACAAGTCAGCGGCCAAACCACACCGAGTAAAGACAGCGATGCCCGTTGGATAAAGAAAAACGGCCTCTACAAACTCGGTTACAAACAACATACCCGTACCGATGCGGAAGGCTATATCGAGAAACTGCACATTACCCCTGCCAATGCCCATGAGTGCAAACACCTGTCGCCTTTGTTGGAAGGGTTACCCAAGGTACGACCGTCTATGCCGACAAAGGCTATGACAGTGAGGAAAATAAGCAATATCTGGAAGAGTGTCGGCTGCAGGACGGCATTATGCGCAAAGCTCACCGCAAACATCCGCTGACGGAAACGCAAACCAAACGTAATAAGTATTTGTCGAAGACCCGTTATGTGATCGAACAAAGCTTCGGTACGCTGCACCGTAAAAATTCCGCTATGCCCGGGCAGCCTATTTTTGGTCTGCTCAAGTGAGTGCGCAAAAGCCATCTGAAGGCGATGTGTTTAAACCTGTTGAAAGCCGCTAACAGGCTAAGTGCGCCTGTTTGCGCCTAAAAAGCGGCCCGGATGCCTGATTATCGAGGTATCCAAGGGGGATTATGGGGTATTTGAGTAGAATCAGTGGATATTCGAAACAAAAACAGCCGAAAACCTGTGTTTAGGTTTCGGCTGTTGGAAAAAATTTTGCAAAGGTCTCAGGCCGTCTGAAATTTCAGATGGCCTTTTTGATTATGTTTTTAAAGAATAGGACGTAGCTTAGAGGCTCATACGCCGTGGCAGGTCGAGCCAACGTTCGGCATCAAGCGCAGCTTAGCGCTCGGAAGCTGCGCTGGTGATGGCTTGACGGTAGGTATGGTCTTTGACGTCGCCTGCCGCCCATACGCCTTCGATATTGGTTGCGCCGACATTGTCCTTGTACCACCTTTGGTTTTCAGGTAGCCAGTTTCATCCATATCAAGTTGACCTTTGAAGATGTCGGTGTTGGGTTTGTGGCCGATGGCGATGAAAACGCCTTTTACAGCGATTTCTTCAGTGCTGCCGTCATTGTGTTTCAGGCGTGCCCGAAAGTAACGCTGCTTTCGTCGCCCAAGATTTCGTCAACCGAGCTGTTGAGCTTGAGGATGATTTTGCCTTCTTCGACGCGTTGCATCAGTTTGTCCACCATGATTTTTCTCGGCGCGGAAGCTGTCGCGGCGGTGAATCAGGGTAACGGTGTTAGCGATATTGGCAAGGTGAGGGCTTCTTCCACAGCGGTATTGCCACCGCCGACTACGGCAACATCTTGTTTTTGTAGAAGAAACCATCGCAAGTTGCGCAGGCGGAAACGCCTTTGCTAAGCAAAGGTTTCTTCGCTGGCAAACCTAAATATTTGGCGGAAGCGCTGGGTGGCAACGATGAGTGCATCGCAGGTGTATTCGCCCATATCGCCTTTTAGGGTAAACGGACGGTTTTGCAAATCAACGGTGTGGATTTGGTCGAAAAATCATTTCAGTACCGAAGCGTTCGGCGCGAGCCTGGAAACGGGCCATCAGTTCCGGACCTTGTACGCCTTCGGCATCGGCAGGCCAGTTGTCCACTTCGGTGGTGGTCATCAGTTGTCCGCCTTGCTCAACAGCCAGTGAATGATCACAGGGGTTGAGATTGGCGCGGGCAGCATAGACGGCAGTATAGTGAGCGGGGCCGGAGCCGAGGATGATGAGTTTGTGATGGTTGCTCATAATGGTTTCCTTGCTGATGAATGATTGAATTTTTGTCGTATCTAAGCTTTTCAGACGGCCTGAATTTTACTTGAATCTGCCGCCGTCTGAAATATGTTTGTTGCTTGGGTTTAGTGGCTGTCTTTCCAGTGATAGTATTTTGAGCCGAGAAAAAGAGCCGAGTTTGCGCAGGAATGGTTGGGTGATGATGTTGCTGTGGCGCAGTTGCTCGAAAGGTTTCAGACGGCCGTCATCGCCCATGATGGCTTCGGCAATCGCTAAATAAGCAATGCCGGTAATCGCTATGCCGTGTCCGGAATAGCCTTGGGCGTAGAAAACGGTAAGGGGCAGGGCGGCCGAAATGTGGGGCGAGGTTGCGCGTAATGTCGCATTGCCGCCCTCAAGAATGCTCGATTCTGATATCGGCAAGTTGCGGGAAAACTTTCAGCATATCTTGGCGGACGAGTTCGAGTCATGCGGTCAGGGTCATCGATAAACTCGTTGTCTTTGCCGCCGAAGAGCAGGCGGCCGTCGGCGCTGAGGCGGTAGTAGTCGAGGACGTGGCGGTTGTCGCAGATGGCCATATTATTGCGTGATCAGGGTCTTTGGCGCGTTCGCACGGTGGCTCGGTGGCGATGATAAAGGTGCTGACTGCAATGGCTTTTGTTCCAATACTTTGAATTTTTGGGTGTAAGCCTGCATAAGTATTGACGGCATAAACGAGGTTTTTGCACTCAACACTGCCATTGGGCGTACGAACCAGCCAGCCGTTATCGCATGGCTCGATACGCGTCATCGGGGATTGCTCAAAAGAGTTGTGCTTCTGCATCGGCTGCCTTTGGCAATGCCTAGGGTGTAATTAAGTGGGTGTAAGTGGCCGGATAAAGGATCAAATTGCGCGCCTTGATACATATCGCTGGCAAGTTGCTGCTTCAGCGTGGCTTTATCCCAAAGCTGGTAATGGCTTGCGCCATAATGTTTTTGAGCGTGTTCGTGCCATTGTTGCAATTCTTCCCAATGCTGAGGACGGACGGCGACGGTAGCGTAGCCGCGTTGCCAATCGCATTGGATATTGTGTTTTGAATGCGGGAGTCAACCAGTTCAACGGCTTGCAGAGATTGCTGCCAGAACCATTGAGCCTGTTCCAAACCGACTTGTTTTCGATTTCTTCCATGCCGCAGGCAAAGTCGCTGATGACTTGTCCGCCGCTGCGGCCTGATGCGCCGAAACCGATACGGGCGGCTTCAAGTACGATGACTTCATGGCCGTTTTCGGCAAGCGGTAGGGCGGTGCATAAGCCGGACAGGCCACCGCCGATAACGCAGGTTTCAGTTTTCAGACGGCCTTCCTGCGTCGGATAAGACGGATGGGGATTAGCCGTGCTGACATAGTAGGAAGGAAGGTATTCTTTGAAGCTGGGATTGATCATGATTTGAGCTTTAGGTTGGTTTTCACTTCATTGAAATTGGTTTTCAGACGGCCTGGAATGTGGGTTTGGGTTCAGGCCGTCTGAAAGAATAAGATGCAGTTAATAAAACAGGCTGTTCCGACACTTTATCGGACAGCCTGTCTGCATATTAGGCGGCTTTCTCGGCTGCCAATTTTTTCTGGCGGTAGAGCTTCGGCAGCCTCGCGTTCCCGTTTGGTTGCCTGACGCATCATCCAGTAGTTGACGACAATCACCAGCGTACCGATGATACCGATCAGGGATGGTTGCCAAAACGTTCATCTGAGGGTCAAGACCGAGTTTGATTTTGGAGAAAATTACTTGCGGCAATGTCGATGAACCCGGGCCTGACAGGAAAGAGGTAATTACCAAGTCGTCCCAAAAGACAGAGGTAATGCTCAAGAGGAAGCCGGAAGCAATCGCAGGGGCAATCAACGGCAGGGTAATCACGAAGAAAAATTCTTCAGCGGACGGGCACCCAAGTCCATAGCGGCTTCTTCAAGGATTGGTCCAATTCCACCAAGCGCGAACGGATAACGACGGTAATGTACGCCATGCAAAGCGTGGTGTGGCCAGGAAGATGGTGAAGAAGCCGCGATCGAAGTAGAGCGATTGCAGCAATTCACTGCCTTGCAGGAACATTTGCACCTGAATAATCAACAGCAGCATGGACAAATCGGTAATCACATCAGGCATCACCATAGGCGCGGAAATCATACCAGCAAACAGGGTGCTGCTGCGGAAGCGCTTTCGATACGCGCCATGGCGTAACCAGCCAATGTGCCGAGTGCTACGGCGGCAAGCGAGGAAACGATGGCGATACGCAATGACAGCCAGGCCGCTTCCAGATGGTGTCGTTTTCCATCAATGCGCCGTACCATTTGGTTGAGAAACCGCCCTCAAACGGTAACCAGTTTGGATTCATTGAAAGAATAGATGACCAAAAACCACCAGCGGAATATGAGGAATGCCAGCGAGAGCAGGAGCATCAGTTTCAAGAACCAGGATAATTTGGTTTTCTGCATTATTTGCCTCCTTCTTCCAATTCGCGGTTTTCGATAGTGTTGGAACAGGGCAATCGGTACAACCAGTAGGGCAACCATGACGACGGCGACGGCGAAGCCAGCGGCCAGTTGTTTTGGTCGAAGAATGCCTGCCACAATCTTCACCGATCATCAGGTTTTCAGAACCGCCCAGCAATTCAGGAATCACAAACTCACCGACGGCCGGAACGAAGACCAGCATAGAGCCTGCGATGATACCTGTTTTGGATAAAGGCAGGGTAATGGTAAAGAACGATTTGATCGGACCTGCACCCAAGTCGGAAGCGGCTTCGAGCAGGCGGTTGTCCAGTTTTACCAATTGTGTGTACAGCGGCAAAATCATAAACGGCAAATAGGCGTAAACCATCACCAAATTCAGCGAAAAAGCATTGTAGAACAAGTCTAAAGGCTCGCTGATGATTCCATGTTGATTAAGAAATTGTTGATGATCCGTTGTGTCCCAATAAAGCCCATCCATGCGTAAACACGCAATGGAAAGAAGGTCCAGAAAAGGCAGCATGATCGCCAACAGCAGGCCGTTGCGCGCAGCCGGATTGGCGCGTGAAATGGCATAAGCAGTCGGATAATCCAATCAACAGGCAGATAATGGTCGTCGTCAGCGCGGTCTTAATCGAAGACCAGTAGGTCATCAAATAGATATTGCTGTTTTCACTGTCGCCAAACGGATTGAGCGTATTCCAAAAAGTTTTGGAAGATGTCGGCGTAGTTCTGATAGCTGATGGCAATGTTCAGACGGCCTAAGTCTTCATCAATCGTCGTCAACGGCGTAAATGGCGGAATAGCGATTTCTTGTTCGGCAAAGCTGATTTTCAATACGATGGCGAACGGAATCAGAAACAGAATCAAAAAGCCAAACATACGGCACGGCAATCACTGCACGCTGTCGGGACGGCGGAACAGTTTGTTTTTCAGTTTTTAAGGTCATTGCATTTCCCTCAAATTAACTGTACAGAGGCGTAGGTTGGTTTTCAGGCCAGCTGATATAGACAGTTTCGTCCCAAGTCGGCGGTGTAATGTTGCGTCATACCAATAAGGTGCAGGAACTTGGCTTTTGACGACACGGCCGTTGGCAAGTTTGATGTGGTAAATCGCGAAGCTGCCCAGATAGGCAATTTCTTTAACTGTGCCTTGGGCCCAGTTGTGCGCGCCAAGTGTTCTGGTTTTTCTTTATGCAAATCAATGTCTTCAGGGCGGATGCTGATCCAGATTTCATGCTCGTTCGGAACGCCCAGGCCGTGGTCGATGCGGACGTGGTTTTCCAGCCGTCACATTTGACGATAGAGAAATCGGCGCGGTCGTCAACAACGACGCCGTCAAAAATATTGGTTTCGCCGATAAATTCGGCGGTAAAGCGGCTATTAGGGATAATCGTACACGTCGCTGGGCGTACCGACTTGGCGCAATTGGCCGTCGGACATAATGGCGATACGGGTAGCCATCGTCATCGCTTCTTCTTGGTCGTGGGTAACCGCGATGCAGGTTACGCCGACTTGTTCCAGCGTGTTGACCAATTCCAGTTGGGTTTGTTGGCGCAGTTTTTATCGAGTGCGCCCAAAGGTTCGTCAAGCAGCAGGATTTTTAGGACGTTTTGCCAGGCTGCGCTAAAGCGATACGCTGTTGCTGGCCGCCGGAGAGTTGGTGCGGCTTGCGTTTGGCGTATTTGGTCATTTGCACCAGGCGCAACATTTTCTTCGACGCGGGCGTCGATTTCGCCTGAGGCATTTTGTCTTTGTTTCAGACCGAAAGCGATGTTTTGTTCAACACTCATGTGGGAACAGGGCATAGCTTTGGAACATCATGTTGATTGGGCGCTCGTACGGGGCAAGTTTGGTAATGTCCTGGCCGTCGAGAATGATTTTTGCCCTGATTTGGGCTTTTCCATGCCCTGCCAACATGCGCAGCAGCTGGATTTGCCACTGCCTGAAGCGCCCAAAGGGCAAAGATTTCATGTTGGTAAATGTCCAAGTCGATGTTATCGACAGCGTAATTGTCACCAAACTTTTTCACCAAGCCTTGGATTTGCAAATAAGGTTTGGCTGAAGACGCAGTGGTTGCGGTCATAATGGCAATACTCCAAAAAGAAAGACGAGTACAAAGCAAAACGGATTTTCGAATGGGTGATAAAAAGCTGTTTGATTGCTGGCGGGAGTCGGACGGAAGCCGTCTGAAACTCTTGTAAAGCGCACGGGCGGCGTGGATAGAAAGCAGTTTAAGCCTAAGCTTTTGCTTTCGGCAAACTCAATATTATATTAGCCTAAGCCTCATAGGGGCAATATGAAATTGCTTGTATCGGCTGATTTGAAACAAATATGAAAGGAAAGGCAGGCAGGGAAACAAGATAGTAAAATGGGTAACGTTGTTTTTCTGCACAAAAGGGGGTAATTATTATCTATATGTCTTAAATAATTATTCAAAATAGAATAAAAATACGCAAATTACATTTATTTACTAAAAACCATAATGGATTACGTTTTTATATCGGGCGAGGCGGTTTTTACTCGGAATTAAAACTAAATCCGCTATATAAATAAAAAGGGAAAACATGAGTATCAAAGAATGGCCCGAAGGGGAGCGGCTGCGCGAGAAGCTCTTGGCGCACGGTGCGGCTGCGTTGAGTGATGCGGAGTTGCTGGCGATTTTGCTTGCGTGTCGGAACGCGAGGTATAAGCGCGGTTGATTTGGCGCGTTATTTGTTGAGCGAGTTCGGTAGCTTGGGAAAGCTGATGAGTGCGGATGCCAAAACACTCCGCTGCTTATAGGGGCATGGGTTTGGCAAGCTATACTCAATTTGCAGTGGTCAAAGAAATCAGGCGGCGGATTTTTGGGTGAAGATTTGCAGGAGCAGATGGTTCTGTCAAACCCGAAATCGGTTGCGGATTATCTGCGCCTGCATCTTGGGCATGAAAAATCGAGGTCAGCGTTGCTTTGCTGCTCAACCGTCAAAATCAATTGATTGCGGTACGGGAGTTGTCGCGCGGTACGGTGGCGGAAAACACGGTTTATATTCGTGAAATCGTCAAATTAGCATTGGATGAATACGCCGACAGTTTGATTTTGGCACAATCATCCGGGTGGTTCGCAAGGCCGTCTAAATCTGATGTGCAGTTTACAGAGCGTTTGAAACGAGCTTTAAGTTTGGTCGATATTACGCTGTTGGACCATTTTATCGTGACGGCAAAAAGAAACCTGTTCTTTGCGCGAACAGGGCTATATGTAAGATGAATGTTCAGACGGCCTCAGTAAGATTAGTTACCTTGCTGAGGCCGTCTGAAGAGATTATGCGCTACTTCGTCGGAGGAGTCTTCTTTATAGATGATCTCTTCCGATTTTTGGCTTTTCTTTGCTCTTTTCCTTCTCTTTTTCTTTATCCTTGTCTTTTTACCGTCAGGAATGGCGGCATCAATCACTGCACCTGTTCCTTTAACAACCAATTTTCCGGCAGTCAGGACGGTTGTGGTAGCAAATCAACAGCCGCGCCTACAACACAGCCGTTAAGCGTTAGACAAAGGAAAAGTGCCGAGTCAGGCGTTTTGTGCATCTCAGTGGCTGCATCCGCAGTGTCCTTCGTGATGATGGCCGCATCCAGTGCTTCTTGCCAAGCGTCATCATCGCCGTCAGATTCTTCAACTTCGTCAAATTCACCGTTTTTCTACCATGCACCAGCTCTTCTAAACTTTCTGCGCCTTCTACCCAAAAGCAGGGAATATCGGGCGGCGTGTCGGGGGCAAGCAGGGCGGCCTGTTGGTCGTGCCAAGCAATCCAGTAGCCGTTTTGCGTTTGTACGAATAGGCATCGGGATGGATGGTTTCGTTTTCGGTATTGACCAGCATTCTGTCAGCGATATCGGTTTGAAAAAGGTAAAGGTTTGCATGATGGTTTGAGAATGTGAGAAAAGAAAGTATTGTAACATGGCAAAAACAAACGCACCGTCTGAGGTCAGGCGGTGCGTTTGTATCTCGGCAACAGGTACGGTCAGTTTAGAGTGTCAGCCGCACCGGAAATGTCATTCCGTCAAGATTATTTGTCGTCGTTAGCCAAAAACGAAGCGGTAAATAGTCCGCCAACTGCTGCGTAAGCAATAGGAGCCAACCAGAACAACCACAGTTGTTCAACAGCCCAACCGACTTGGAATAAGGCAAACACCGGTGAGAACGTGCTGGGTTAACGGAGTATTGGTTACAGGAATGCTGATCGAGTGAATCAGGGTCAGACCAAGGCCGATGGCGATAGGAGCAAAAGTATAGCCGGAGCTAGTTTGTCGGTAGAACCCATGATAATGATTAGAAGAATGCGGTCAGTACGAATTCGATCAGCAAAGCAGCCATCATGTCGTAACCGTTAGGAGAGTGTTCGCCGAAACCGTTGCTGGCAAAGCCGGAAGCAACAGCATCAAAACCGGTTTTACCGGAAGCAATCAGATACAGAACGCCCGCAGCGGCAATCGCACCGATCACTTGGGATACGATGTAAGGCAACAGGTCTTTACCGTTAAAACGGCCGCCGATGAAAAGGCCGACGGAAACGGCAGGGTTGAAGTGGCCGCCGGAAATGTGGCCAACGGCGTAAGCCATGGTCAGTACGGTCAAACCGAATGCTAAAGCGACACCGGCAAAGCCAATGCCAAGTTCAGGATAGGTTGCTGCCAAAACTGCGCTGCCGCAGCCCGCCGAATACCAGCCAGAAAGTGCCGAAAAATTCTGCAAAATATTTTTCATTTGTTTTTCCTCGTAAAAGGGTGGGGTGTTGCCGAAGGCATGAATCATAATAATATTGCTTTTAATCGAAAAACGGATTTACCTGTTTTTCCGGTCTTGACAAAAAGGCCGTCTGAAAAATGGTGACAAATGGATAGGGATATATCTTGCAGGTCGAATTTTTGTTTATTGAGGCTGGGTTTGATTTAATAACGAAGCAAATGCCGTTAATGCAAAAAGCATTTGGTTTTCGTAGGTAATATTATTTACAGATTATTAATTTGATCGGAATCTTTGAACTGATTATCTGATAAAAGGCCGTCTGAAAAAGTTTTCAGACGGCCTTAATTTTAAACAAAGATAAATTAATCCAGATGGTCGCTGCTTTGCGCCAAGATGGTGCGGTTGCCGTTGTTTTTCCGCCGAAACAATACCGTCGGCTTCCATTTTGGTCAATCAGGCGGGCAGCGCGGTTGTAGCCGATGCGCAGTTGGCGTTGGATATTGGAAATGCTGGCCTTACGCGATTTCAAGACAACGGAAACGGCTTCATCATACATGGGGTCGAGGTCGCTGTCGTTGCTGCGGCTGGTACCGGTAAAGTCCTCGTTCGAACCGCTGCTTAAAAATATCGTCGATATAATCAGGCGCGCCGAATTGTTTCAGGTATTCCACTACGCGGTGTACTTCATTATCAGATGCGAACGCTCCGTGTACGCGTTGCGGATAGATGGTGCCGGGCGGCAGGAACAGCATATCGCCTGGCCGAGCAAGTTTTCTGCACCCATTTGGTCAAGAATCGTGCGGCTGTCGATTTTGCTGGACACTTGGAAAGCGATGCGTGTCGGAATATTGGCTTTAATCAGGTGGTAATGACATCCACGCTTGGGCGTTGGGTGGCAAGAATCAAATGGATGCCGGCTGCACGCGCTTTTTGGGCAAGACGGGCAATCAGTTCTTCAATTTTTGCCTGCAGTCATCATTAGGTCGGCAAACTCATCTACTACGACCACGATAAACGGCAGTTTCTCCAATGGTTCAGGATTTTCAGGGCGTGAGGCTGAACGGGCTGCCGATCGCCACGCGCGGCAGCTTCGGCAATTTTTGGTTGAAAATACGCATGGTTGCGCACGCCCACAAAGCTCATCAGGCGGTAGCGTTTTTTCCATTTCGTTGACGCACCAGTTCAGGGCGTTTGCCGCCAGCTTCATATCGGTCACGACAGGGGCGAGCAGGTGCGAATACCTTCGTAAATGCTCAGCTCCAGCATTTTCGGGTCAATCATAATCATGCGTACGTCTTCAGGCGTTGCTTTGAAAAGCATGGACAGAATCATGGCGTTCACGCCTACGGATTTACCCGAACCTGTCGTACAGCAACCAGCAGATGCGGCGCTTTGGCCAAGTCTGTCGCAACAGGCTGGTACGTGTATCTTGGCCGAGCGAGGGTCAGTTTGGTTGGGATTCGGTAAACGCAGGCGAATTGAAGATTTCGCTCAGGCGAATCATTTTGGCGTTTCGGATTAGACAATTCAAGCCCATGCAGGTTTTTGCCGGGGATGGTTTCCACCACGCGGATGGAAGCCACGCCAAGCGAGCGCGCCAAGTCTTTTTCAAGGTTCAAAACAGCACTGCCGCGTACGCCGACATCAGGCTCGATTTCGTAGCGCGTAATGACCGGGCCGGAATAGGAGTCCATCACTTTGACTTTCAACTTTGAACTCGGCCAGTTTTTCTTCGATGGTAATGCTGTTTTCAGCAGCTGTTCTTCAGTTTGCGAGGCGCTTTGGGTCAAACTGCGGCGGCAGGAGCAGGGCAGTGGTCGGTAGAAGCGCATCGGTCAGTGTTGCTGAAGTTGGAATAGCTATGCTTGGCGTACTCTCTTGAACGCTTGGTTCTACGGTTTGAACAGGTGTTTCAACGACTGTCTGTGTATATTCAGACGGCCTTGCGATTGTTTCCAACAGATTCAACGGCTTCAATGGTTTCAACCGCTTGAATAGCTTCTGCTTCCGGTTGTACAGGAGCTTCGGATCACCATCGAGTTCTGTTTCTTCGACGGCAGATTCACTGATTAAATAATCGCGGATACTGCGTTCAGGCTGATTGCTGACGTGCGCATTGACTTGAGAATCAAAAATCGGCACTTGGATTTTTATGTTCAAAAAGCAGGCGGCTCGGGGATATCAATCGGCGCAATCGAGGTTTGGAAAACGGGTGGTTCGGGAATATCGGTTTTTAGCTCATAGGGACAACTTAGATGCGACAGGCGCTCGACTACGGTTGCGTTTGGTGCGGCAGGTCGGGAGATATAAGGGGATTTTTAACAGGCGCAGCTGGTTTCGGACAGGGACGGTGTTGCGTGCGGCGGGTTGTGGTGCAACAGCTTCCGTGGCAGCTTGTTTACGCGCCCATCTTTCGGCGGCCGCTTCGGTATGGCGAACTTGACGGCGCAGGCTGGCAGGGCGGCTGATTTGTCCCAAGTTGGCCCAGAATTTTCGTCATTTTCGATGGTGCGCGGAGAGTAGTCGCGCAATGGGGCGACGGCCTCGGCCAGTTTGTGGCGGGCGGCGGTGCGGCGGGCAAGGTTGTCGTGAATATCTTCCGCTTGGATTTCAGAAGGGAATGCCTGCATGAAGTATAGGGAGGATGGCTTCTTTTTCTGCAGTTCTTAAGGCCGTCTGAACGGTTTTCGATATGCGGCGCATTGGCTTCGCCACGCGGACATTATTGGCACGCGCCAGGCACGCTCGCGTGTGCGGCGCAAGATAGGGTCGTTGTAGTCGATGATTTCCATGCCTGTCATCGGCAGGGATGAAAAGCGCGCAATAATGGGGTTTCAACTTCGTCTTTGTAAATCGGCGCATTTTTCCGGCCAAATGCTCGTTCCATTCTTCAACCGCTGCTCGTGCGAGGGAACGGGTGGCCTCTTCTAATGTGATTTCTTCAAAATTGCTGTTTTGCACCAAAGACGGGCTGTATTCAGATGCTTCCATCTGTGCAAACGGCGTGATTTTAGGAATACGTTCCGGTTTGGCAGATTTGCGGGTTTTAGGCGCAATTTTGATTTCTTCTTCGGTAGCTGCGATGTGTTCCGGCTCTTCGGCAACTGGCTTGCTGCGTGTTCTTCTGTTTCGGCGCGTTGCATTTTATTGTGTTCGAGCGCAGAAAGCAGGCGGATGCGGGCGATTTTATGGTTGTCGGCAGTGCGCTTGTTCATGCTGAACAAACGTTTCAGGTTGTTCAGTTGGTCGGAAAAACCGACCGAGCTGTCTTCTTCGTTTATTTCTTGTTCGTCGCCACTGAGTTGGGCCAATTCTGGCGCCACTTTGCTCTTGTTTCTGGCGCCACCAGAACAAAGCTTTAAGTTATGACAGCCAGCAGAATTAAAGCCAATATTGTCCAAAGCATGCGTCCATCCCCTTAATTAAACGGCAAAGTCCGTTATTCTAACGCTTTTTTCGGGTAAACAAAACCAGCCGAAACAAGCTTTAACGGCAAAGGCAGACAGGATTGTCAAAGCTATGGCTTGAGACGCGTATAATAGGCCGTCTGAACATTTTGCGGATGAGATGATGATTTTTCAAAACGGATGGTTTCCCGTCGGTATCGTGATGATGGCATGGCCTGTGTTGCTGGTGATTTTTGCTTTGTGTGCAAAGCAGGCATGAGTGTCGGTATCGCAGCATCGTTCCGCATTTTTGGTGGCTGCCGTGATGTTGCCGCTGGCTTGAGTTTGAATGCCTCCTGAAAGCGGACAATTGGCTAGGCATGAGCTATCATTTGCTCGCCTTGAACCTGACGGCTTTAATGCTGGGCACTTCTGCCGCTTTCTGTCTTGGCGTTTTGCTGTTTTTTCCGTATTTGTGGCTTTGGGGCGATTGGCATATGTTCCCCATCAACGCCTTGTCCGTATTGCTTCCGCCTTTGTTGGTGAACTTGGGCTTCCGCCATTGGGTGTCGCGTTTGCCTGCCAATATCTTTATCTTTATTTTTCTGAATGGTTTTTGGGCTGCGGCGGTCGGCATGGTGTTTCGTGCGTAATTTTGGTCGGTTTGCTGGACTGGGCGGATGTATTTGATACGACGGTATTATGGAAAACCGCTTTTCCTGTTTTCTTCTTAATCGCTTGGGCGGAGGCATTTTTGAGCGGTATTTCAACAGCTATTTTTATCGCGCTCAAGCCGCAATGGATTTGTACTTTCGATGACGACAGGTATTTGAAATCCGCGCCTAAGATTTGGCAATAAGATATGAAGGCATCCTTGCTTGGTTTTCAGACGGCCTAAATGACCGGATGGCCTGTTTTTGAATTGAATTTTTAACTTGTTATGTTTGCTTATATTTTTCCCATTGTTTGCGGTGCCGCTGTCGGGGCTGTATTGCGGTGGCTGTGTGGCTTAGTGCTGGTGTCTTCTGCGCCTTTTTCTATCGGTACATTGGCGGCAAACTGGCTGGGAGCGCTGCTAATCGGCGTATTGGCAGAACTCTTAACCGATCCGCAATGGCGTTTGCTTTGGATTACCGGCTTTCTCGGCAGCTTTAACCACATTTTCAGGTTTTTCAGTGGAGATGGTGGGTTTGATGCAGGCGCAACGTTGGGGCATGGCTTTGATGGCGACCCTGTCTGCATGTTTTCGGTTCGTTTGGTTTGACGGCGCTGGGGATTAAATTGGCGCAGATTTGGAAGTAAGTTGCTATTTTATCTGAAAATAAACCGAAGGCCGTCTGAAAATCTGTTTTCAGACGGCCTTCGCCTTTATCAATTAGGGTTGTACATAGCTTTTTTGTACGCGCTAAATCGGTAATTAACAGCGGATTGTCTTTGCGCATCATATCGATCAGCTCTTGGCAACGTTTGGTTGTTGGATCTTGCCAGAGCCAGTCAAGCTCGGGCTGGGTAAGGCCGACTATCTGCAGAAATTGAACTTCGCCGTTTGGTGTTTTGATAGCGGGCAGCTTTGGGGTCTGGTGCGAAGGCTACGCCAACGATGGCGGTTTCTGTATCCATTCGGATAGGGGCCGTTAGTTGAAGTAAAGTGGTAGGCTTCAAACCAGTTGCCACTTTCAAAAACGTAACGGCCAAGGTTGTTCATCATATTGACTGCCCAATAAGGCTCGTGTTTGGTGTTGTAGTCTGAATCCGGATCCTGATCGTAAGGAGGAGTACGGAAGGTAAATTCAACTCCCATTTACTGTAATCTGCTACCAGCGAGTTCTGGATTAAAAGTAAAGTTCGCTCATGCCGTAGGAAACAATGTGGCGATGGAAGGTTTGCTCTTCGCAATCAAAAAATGTCGCTATTGTCCAGTGGATCGGTGCCTCCCAACCAATATTTGATTATAGGGACCATAGGAGCGTGGTTTGACATCACCATAAAGTACTTTTAAGCGCAGCATCGATGGCTTCCCAGCCGACAGCCTGATCTTCTTTAAAAGTTTGGCGGTATTCTTGTTCGTTCATTGTCTGTTTCGTGTTGTTGATGATTGGCTTGTAAATTAATTCGCGTGTAGAATGTGTTGTTTCTAAAAATAAAGCGATTTAAATATGACATATTATTTGTTTTTAATCAATGCCAATAGGCAAACAGACAGTTTCTTGACAATAGGTTTTGCCGGATTCGCTTAGGTGTGCTATTTGTAGGCGGTAAAAGGTGTAGGTCAGGTCTGCGCGGAATGTATCGGGATCGGCTTCGGCGGTGTCGCAGTTGAGTTTATGGGAATATCGAGGGCGACTTTCAGGTCGTCTGAATGATTGAGTTGGCGGCAGAGGTGGCGATTTCTGATGGAAGGGCGCCGCTGAAGCCTGTGCCGAATATGCCTTCGATAATGATGTCGTAACCTTTTTCAGACGGCCTTCCAGTTCTTGTACGGATATCAATTCAATATGGGTAAACCGTTGAGGCGTTCGCGATTGGTTTTGAGCCAAGGGAGAGATTTTCTCCGAGTGAAAACAGAATGTCGATGTGCCATCCTTGCGCCTGCATATATCTTGCCATGACTAAGCCGTCTCCGCCGTTGTTGCCTTTGCCGCAAACGATCAGGGCGCGTCCGGCTTGAGGGTGACGCTGCATGAGGTCTTGGGCGGCAGAGCTGCCGGCGTTTTCCATCAGTTGGTCGAAGCTTGTACCCTTTATCGACGGCTGCTTGTTCGCGTTCGCGCATTTGGGCGGCGGTATGACTTTCATGATCGGCTCTCTTTGCAGGAAGTTATTTTGTCGGCGGTATTCATCAGGCGTAAGGCTTTTCAGACGGCCTATTTCTTTTTGATATTCCACCAGCCCGATAAATGTGCCGTCTCGGCTGTATACGCGAATGGGCTGTTCGGCGGAAATGTTTTCAGTAAACTGGGGTCGTTGCCCGTGTTTGAGCATGGTAACGGCGTAGTCGTTTAACTCAAGTCTGGGGAAGTGTTGCACCAAGACATCGCAAAGGCAACAACAGAGCATCGCGTTCGGCTTCGTCCACCCGGCCAAGGCTTCGAGCGTGTGGCTTTGGGCAATGGTAAAGCCTGCGGTTTCGGTACGGCGCAGGGCGGTCAGGTGGGCGAATGTGCCGATGTGTTTAGCGATGTCTTCGCTGAGGGTGCGGATGTAAGTGCCTTTGCTGCAACGTACGTCTATCACGGCTTTGGGTGCATCAAATTCAGTGATATCAATGGAGTAAATCGTAATATCGCGCGCTTTGCGTTCGATAACGATGCCTTTGCGTGCGTATTCGTACAGCGGTTTGCCTTCGTGTTTGAGGGCGGAAAACATCGGCGGCACTTGGCGGATGTCGCCTGTTAACGCTTGGCAGGGCCGTCTGAAATTCGGACAATGAAATATCGGCGCGTGCGGTGGCAACGATTTCGCCTTCGGCATCACTCTGTGCTGCTGGCTTCGCCCAGTTTCAGCGTGGCGGTGTAGGCTTTGTCGGCATCAATCAGATATTGGGCGAACTTGGTCGCTTCACCGAAAGCAAACAGGCAGAAGCCCCTGTGGCCAAAGGATCGAGTACGCTCAGTATGCCCGGCTTTTTCGGCACGGAACAAGCGCCGCGCTTTTTGCAGGGGCGGTGTTGCTGGAAAAGACCTTCAGGTTTGTCGAGAGAAGAACGCCGTTGACCGGGCGTTTGGTGGGTTTATTGGTCATATTAATGGAATATTAATGTTCAGGCCGTCTGAAAAGGGTTCAGACGGCCTGCGTGTTTTAATTAATCAGTCTTCAACCTGGGTTTTTCTGCCGCCACTTGGTCGATCAGGCTGGAAATGCTCATGCCGCGTTCGAGTGATTCGTCGTATTTGAAATGCAGCTCGGGCGTTTTGAAGAGTTTGATGCGTTTGGCCAATTGCTGCGCAAATGGCCTTTGGCGTGTTCCAAAGCTTCTTCGGTAATGTCGCGCGTGCTGTCGTCGAGGACGGTGTAGAACACGGTGGCGTGGCTGTAATCGCGGGTGACTTCGACTTCGTTGATGGTGATGAAACTAGCGCGCGGGTCTTTCAGGCTTAAGGTGGACGAGTTCGGCAAGCTCGCGCATGATTTGTTCTTTGACACGGTCTTGGCGGGCGTAGCGCGTTGGGGGTTTTCTCATGGTTTTCTTGATGTCTGGCAGGCTGTCGTTTTCAGACGGCCTGCGGATTGATTTTGAACAGCTTCCTATTATAACGGAGCGCGGTTTATTGTGCTTGGAACCGAGAAAGGCATATCGATTTTTGCCATTGCGCGCTTTTTCGTAGTCCAGCGCATCGGCGATGAGGGTGTTGCTCCAGCCATTGGGCGTTGATACGCAAAGATGAAGCTGTGGTTATTTTTCATCGACGCGAAGCTGGGTTTGCGGCGTAAATCAAGCGGCAGGCGCGAGCGGCAGAAGAGGGCGGCTAAGCGCAGGGACAACACGGCACACCACATGATTTCGTTGTTGCCGATAATGTCCGCCATTTTCTTGAGGTCGCCGCGATGGCCGATAACCAGTTGCGCCAAAATGGTTTGCTCTTTGCGTGAGAGCCCGGCATATCGGCGTTTTCGAGAATGTAGGCAGAGTGTTTGTGATAGCTAAGTATGGGCAATATCCAAGCCGATTTCATGCAGACGGCCTGCGCGGCTGAGGTATTGGTTCCACAGGGCAAGCTCTTGAACGGTTACGTTTTTGGCGTGGCATAGGCTGTTCATGAAGGCTTGCGCGGTATCGGCAACGCGTTTGGCTTGTTGAGGCTGACGTGGTAGCGTTTTTGGAACTCTGCCGTTGTCTGTTCGCGCATATCGACATTGAGGCTGCGCATGATTAAGTCGTAGAACACGCCGTCGCGGAGGGCGGCTTCGGTAACGGTCATTTTGGTCAGCGAGAGTTCTTCAAAAAGCCGCCATCATCACGGCCAATCCGCTGCAAAAACTTCGATGCGTTCGGGTTTAAGGTTTTCAAATTTGGCTTTTTACCGAACCCGGCTTCGATAATCCTATCGGCAAGATAACGCATGCCTTGGGCGGTAATGTCGGCTTCTTGCGGCAATTCGGCCGCCAAAACGTCGCGTATGGATTTTGCCGAACCGGACGTGCCGATGGCGAAATCTCAATCCCAGTACGCTTCATCATTTTGCTGATGCGTTGATTTCGATACGCGCGGCGGAAACGGCGGCTTGGAAATCTTTGGCGGTCACTTTGTTTTGGAAGAAGCGCATGCTGCACGTTACGCAGCCCAAAGGCAGGCTTTTCTGTGGTCAGCGGTTGCAAATCCGAGCCGATGACAAATTCGGTCGAGCCGCCAATGTCGATAACCAGCATTTTTGTCGCCTTTGGGCGGCAGGGGTATGCACCACTGCTAAAGTGTAAATCAGACGCGCTTCTGCGGTAAGCAGACTTCGATGGGGAAACCCAACGCCGCTTCGGCACGAGGCAGGAATTGGGCGATGTTTTTGGCGACGCGGAAAGTATTGCTGGCCACCACACGTACGTTTTCAGGTTGGAATCCGCGCAGGCGTTCGCCAAATTTTGCCAAACATTCCAAGGCTTGTTCTTGAGAGGCTTCGCTCAGGTTTTTGTTCGTCCAGCTTTACGGCAAAGCGAACCATTTGTTTGAACGAGTCGATGACTTTCAGCTGGCCGTTGTTGTTTTCACAAATTTGCAGGCGGAAACTGTTGGAACCCAAGTCGACGGAGGCTAAAACGTTGGCGGGAGTGGTGGTCATAAAAATACCTGGTTGATTAGAAAAACCTAAATGTTACTTTGAGGCGGTATCACTTGACAATAAAAAGCTATACAGCTCTTTGATTCTGCTCATAGATGTATTTTATAATGCTGATTTTAAGCAAGTATATCAAAGGCCGTCTGAACTTTTTCAGACGGCCTAAAAAGAGAAAACACATGAAATCGGAAACCAAGATTCCTTATTTTTATCGCGTCGCCGTCTGTTGCAAGTCGGCGGAGCCATGCTTTTGACGCCTGCGACCGCATGGGCGGGGGCGCAACGTGAAGAAACGCTGGCCGATGATGTGGCTTCCGTGATGCGTAGTTCGATTAATAGCGCCAGCCCTGCGCGACTGGTGTTTGCTGATTCGAGGGAAGGGGAGCGTTGGTTAGCGGCGATGTCTTCCTGATTGGCACGCTTTATTCCCGATGAGGGCGAGCGCCGCCGTTTGTTGGTTAATATTCAATACGAAAGTAGTCGTGCCGGACTCAACACCCAAGTGATTTTTGGGCTTGATTGAAGTGGAAAGCGCGTTTCGCCAATATGCGATTAGCGGCGTGGGCGCGCGCGGTTTGATGCAGGTGATGCCGTTTTTGGAAAAACTATATCGGTAATCCGTCGCACAACCTTTTCGATATACGTACCAATCTGCGCTATGGCTGCACCATTCTGCGCCATTACAACAATATCGAAAAAGGCAATATTGTCCGCGCTTTGGCAAGGTTTAACGGCAGTTTGGGCAGTAACAAATATCCGAATGCCGTGTTAGGTGCGTGGCGAAATAGATGGCAGTGGGGTTGATTCGGGATAAATGGGATAGGGCAGATCTTGTGTGACGTTAGTTTTCAGTTGAAACCGTTTTTATACCGATGAAGCAGGTTTGCGATAAACGGCTTGGATTTGACCTCATGCAATTCCTTTTGAATCCTGTATAATTAGAGAATCTGTTAATTCACACTTTCAGACGGCCTTTCGCAAACTTAAGGCCGTCTGAAACATTATTTATGGCAAGAGATAACCGCATTCAAATGTTTCCGCACGAATGGCGTGCCAGTACCACACTTTCCGGCGTTTACGCACCGTGCATGTTGGGGATGTTTTTTGGTGTTGCCTGTTTTGGCGATGTATGCCGCTTCGTTGCCCGGCGCAGAAAACAACAAAGCGCTGGTCGGTATGGCGATGGGTATTTACGGGCTGACACAGGCTTTGCTGCAGCTGCCTTTGGGTATGGCTTCCGACAAGTTCGGCCGTAAAAAGTGATTTATGCTTACTTGATTGTGTTTTGCGGCAGGTAGTTTTTGGCCGCAGTTGCCGACAGCCTACAGATGTTAGGGTTGCCGCTCGTGCCATTCATAGGCGCTGGTGCCGTCAGTGCGTGCGGTAACGGCTTTGCTGGCGGATTTGACCCGTAATGAAGTGCGGACGCGTGCGATGGCGATGATCGGCCTGAGTATCGGCTTCGACCTTCTCTGTCAGCCTCAGTGCTTTGCCCCCGATGATTGCCAGCTTTATCGGCGTATCCGGCCTGTTTGCGCTGACTACGGGTATTCTGACGGTAATCAGTATCGTGTGGTTGCCTGGATGACGCCTGATCCGGAAGTGTCAAAAATGCACGAAGACACGCAGGCGCAGCCTTCGCGTATGGGCGAAGTATTGAAAACCGCCAGCCGCTCAATCTCGACTTCGGTATTTTTTTGCCCTTGCATGCAGCGCAAATGGCTTTATGTTACCGCATTACCGTTTGCCATGACGCAGTTGGGTTTGGAAAAATCCATCACTGGCAAGTCTATCTGCCGTCAACCATTACCTACCTGATTATTATGGTGCCGCTGATTATCGTCGGCGAAACGCGCAACAAGCTCAAACAAGTGTTTATCCTTGGTATCATCTGCATTGTTGCGGCACAAATCGGTTTGCTGTTTGGCATGCACTCGGTAGTGGTTAATTACCGCTTATCTGATTGTTTATTTTATTGGTTTCAATGTATTGGAAGCCAGCCTGCCGTCTATGGTGTCGAAAATCGCTCCGTCCGATTTGAAAGGCACGGCGATGGGCGTGTATAACACCATGCAGTCGGTCGGCTTGTTTGTCGGCAGCGCAAACCGTATGGGTTTATTGTTCCAAACAAATATGGTTTTGCAGGCGTATTTGCCTTTTGTAGCGTACTGATGTTGCTGTGGCTGGTATTGGCAGTCATTTCGCTTAAGCACCGAAGCCTCGTCAAAAACCCTCAGCTATCCGCTTAACGCCGAATGGCAACAAAATCCGGATTTGCTCTCACCAAAAATTGACCGAAATTGAAGGCGTTGAAAGCATCAGCTTTAGCGCAGACAAGCAAACCATTTATATCAAGGCCTTGCAAAAAGGATTCGACCAAGAGGCCGCCGAAAAATCATCACAGGAGTGTAAAATGTCATTGAATAAAGTTATCCTCATCGGCCGCCTCGGCCGTGACCCGGAAAGTCCGCTATATGCCCAACGGCGAGGCCGTCTGTAACTTCAGCGTTGCCACCAGCGAAACTTGGAACGACCGTAACGGCCAGCGCGTAGAACGTACTGAATGGCACAACATTACCATGTACCGCAAGCTCGCCGAGATCGCTGGGTCAATACCTGCGTAAAAGGCAACCAAGTGTACCTGAAGGCCGTATCAAAGCCGTAAATACCAAAGGCAAAGACGGCATCGAGACGCACCGCTTACGACATTATCGCCAACGAAATGAAAATGCTTGGCGGCCGCAACGACAACAGCGGCGGCGCACCATACGATGACGGCTACAACCAAGGCGCTCATTCAAGCCAAGGCAGTTACCAACAAGCGCCACAACAGCAATACCAATCTGCTCCGGCTCAAGAACCCCCAGCAGCCCCAGCCCGTCGTCCCGCTCCGGCACAACCGACCGCTCCGGTTGATGATATCGACGACGATATTCCATTCTAATCATTGAGTAATATAAAAGGCCGTCTGAAAAATATACTTTCAGACGGCCTTTAAAATGATTTCAAAGAAAATCCTACATTTGCACCGAGCCGTTGACGGTCAGGCTGATCTCTTCCGAACCTGGGGAGGCTGGTACGCCATCTTCTATTCCTGCCGCTACTTCTGCGGCGGGGATTGCACGCGACATTTTTGGCGCGTGCAAAAGTTACCGCCGACTGACGGTTGCCGATGTACCCAGGTTGAGTTTAACGATTTTGTAGCTGGAGAAGCCGAGTGTTTGGACGAGGTTTTTGGGCGCGATCTTTGAAGCGCAGGATGACGGCCTTGCTCAGTTGGTCGACGGTTTCTTCGCGTTTTTCTTTGGATACGGAAAACGAGGAGCTTTCCAAAATGGCGATATTGATGCTGTCGGCAATCAGGCGGTTGAGTGCTTCAAAGTCTTTGCTTTCTACTTTGAAGCAGGCGTGTTCTTCCCAGCTATTTAAAAGGGTGCGTTTGCCGTTGGTGTATTGATAGCGCGGGGATGCGTTGCGCTCCATCAGCTCGGCTTTAAGTTTGCTGTTTTTGGGAGATTTTGTTGAACTGGTTGAATTTCTTCATGAAAGCTTGGTTGGCAGCTTGACGGTCTTTGCCTTCTGCGTTGATGCTGAAATGCGCGGTCATGGTATCTCGCGGCACTTCCATGTTGTGATTCGAAAATTCAACGATGTTGTAATTGAGGCTTTCTGCTGCAACGGGCAGGAGACGGCTAGTAGTAGGGCGGTAAGGGCTGGGCGGAGCATTTTGGTTTTCCTTGTAATGCGGATTTCAAAAAGTAATTTAGCATGAAAGATGGAAACGTTGGCTTTGGCAAGCGTAGGATTTGTATGGGGTGAAGCCGTCTGAAAAGAAGTTACTTTGTATCCATCAGGCCGACTTCATGGGGGATTGAGGCGGGCTTTTTCTTCTTGGCCTAAGCCGACCAATTTCCGTAATCGGGTCATGTAGGCATTGACGTCAAGGCCCCGTCCGGCGCGTGCGCTTCCAGATGGTTTCTGCCAAGGCTTCCATCATATCGTGTTCGGCTTTGACCCAGTCGCCGTTGTAACGGGCGCAAAGTTAATGGTGGTGGATGGCACGGATGCCCGGGGCTGGTCGATGGCGCTTTGCTCTTCGCAGGAAAAGGTGTAGCGACATATGCAGGAATGGGTTGCTTTCGCCGTCTTCGGGCGACCATTCTTTATCTAAATATTGTTCGATGTCTTCGAGATAGTGTCCGTATTCGGGATGGGCTTCGATAATGCGCAATGCTTTTTGTTGCAGGCCGTCCAATTGGAGCGGTGCGAGTCTGTGTTGCCAGACGTGGGCAAAGAATCAGCGGACATCGTGGGTGTTTACGTCATACATGATGAGTGTGATTTGATTTTGGGATATGTGATTATATAGCGATTGCGATGAAAAGGCCGTCTGAAAATATGCTTTTCAGACGGCCTTTGTTACAGGGTTTAGCGGCGGTCGATGATTCGGTAATACACTTCGCCGTCTTGGACATAGCCCAATTCGACGCGGGCAATTTCGGCGATGGCCTCTTGTCCGTGTGCCAAGTCTTCAACTTCGCATTGGGAAATTGTTGCGCAAAGTGAGCGTTTGGTCCTCCTGACGGACGAGCTGCTCCTGCAATTCTTCCGTATGCCCGACGCCGCCTTTACCAAACCAAAGGCTGTACTGACAGCACAAAAAGTGCGAAGGTTAAAACAAAAGTCACCCACTTCATACAATCAATATCCTATATTCTGCTTATTTGCCCAATTGGTGAATGCGGCTTTGCCAGGGTAGTAGCGGCTTCGACAATTCTTCTTCGATGCGCAACAATTGGTTATATTTCGCCATGCGGTCAGAACGGGACAGGGAGCTAGGGTTTTTGATTGCTACAGTTGGTAGCAACTGCCAAGTCGGCAATGAGTGCTGTCTTCGGTTTCACCGGAACGGTAGCTCATTACGCTGGTGTAGCGGTTTGCGTTTGGCCAAGTCAACGGCTTTCAGGGTTTCGCTCAATGTACCGATTTGGTTGACTTTGACCAGCAATGCGTTTTCCGCCACGCCTTTTTCGATGCCTTCAGCCAAGATTTTTGGATTGGTTACGAACAAGTCGTCGCCGACCAATTGAACTTTGCTGCCCAATTTTTCGGTCAGCGGTTTCCAGCCTTCCCAGTCGTTTTCGTCCATACCGTCTTCGATGGAAACAATTGGGAATTCGTTAACCAGGCCTTTCAAGTATTCGGCAAATTCTGCGCTGGTGTAGAGCGGCCTTCGGCTTCCAAGTGGTATTGCCGTCTTTGTAGAACTCGCTGGATGCGCGGTCCAGGGCGAACAATACGTCTTCGCGCCTGCTTTGTAGCCTGCGGCTTCGGTTGCTTTCTACGATCAGTTGCAGGGGCTTCTTTGTGGCTGTTCAGGTTGGGTGCGAAACCGCCTTCGTCGCCCACGGTAGTTGGGAAGCCTTTGGCATCACACAGTTTTTTTCAGTGCGTGGAAAATTTCGGCGCCGCAACGCAGAGCTTCGCGGAAAGATTTTTGCGCCGACAGGCATGATCATGAATTCTTGGATGTTCAGGCTGTTGTTGGCATGTTCGCCGCCGTTGATTACGTTCATCATCGGAACAGGCAGAGCCATTGAGCCTGCGCCGCCCAAGTAACGCAGTACAGCGGCAGGCCTGAATCTTCAGCAGCTGCGCGTGCTGCGGCCATGGAAACGGCCAAAGTGGCGTTGGCACCTAGTTGCCGTTTTTGTTTTCAGTACCGTCCAATTCGATCGCGATTTGGTCGATATAGATTGTTCGTTGGCATCGATACCGATGAGGGCTTGCGCGTTGGTTATTGACGTGGTCAACGGCTCAGTCCGCCTTTGCCCAGTAACGGGATTTGTCGCCGTCACGCAGTTCCAAAGCTTCTTTTTGGCTAGGTTGATGCGCCGCTTGGTACGGCTGCGCGTCCCGCATGACGCCTGATTCAACAATACGTCACACTCTACAGTAGGGTTGCTGCGGGAGTCCAAAAATTTCGCGTGCAAAAATATCAACGATTGCGCTCATGAATATCTCCAAATAGGATGGTAAAGAAAAGTAGCTTTGTTACGTTTCAGACGGCCTTAAGGATGATTGCCAAAGTCTGATGAATGCAGACATTATACCGTCTTTGCCAGGTATGGCATCCGGAGTCGGTATGAAACCGACTGTAAGTTTGTTTCACGTCAATATCGCTCAAACAAACATAAAGCCGTATAGTGTAACATTTTTACCCTTTTGGGGTGAAAAGCTGATTAAATAAAGGCATAAGGCCGTCTGAAAAACGGATTAGCCTTCGCCCAAAATCATCGAGCCTACGCCGTCATCGGTCAGTACTTCCAAGAGCAGGGCGTTGGGAACGCGGCCGTCTATGATATGCGTAGCTTTTGACCCCTGCTTTTGGCGGCCTCGACGGCGGAGGCAATTTAGGGCAGCATTCCGCCGTACAGCGTACCGTCTTCAATCAGTTCGTCAATGCGGCTTGGCGTGAGGGTGGTCAATAATTTTGCCTTCTTTATCCAGTACGCCAGGGATATTGGTCATCATCAGCAGCTGGTCGGCGAAGTTTTTCCGCCAGTTCTGCTTAAGCGACCAAGTCGGCATTGATGTTGAACGCTTCGCCGTTTTGGCCTACGCCGATGGGTGCAATGACGGGAATGCAGCCGCGCTCAACCAAGCCTTCCACCAAACGGGTATCGATGTCGGCCACTGTGCCGACTTGGCCGATGTTCACGCCTTTTTGTTCAGGCGTGTCGATCAGGAGTTTTTCCGCTTTGATGAAGTGGTTGTCCCGGCCAGTAATGCCGACGCGCGACCGCCGCAGGTAGTAATCATGGAAACGATTTCTTTATTGACGTGCTCGCCCAAAACCATTTCTACAATGTCCATGGTTTCGCTGTCGGTCACGCGCATGCCTTTGAACAAATTCTCCTTTTGCCGACTTTTTCCAACATTTCATTAATTTGCGGGCCGCCGCCGTGAACGATGACGGGATGCAGGCCGATCGGTTTGAGCAGGACGACATCGCGTGCGAAGCCTCTTTAAAGGCCGACTCGGTCATGGCATTGCCGCCGTATTTGATGACGATGATGGAGCCGGAAAAACGGCGGATATAAGGTAAAAGATTCGGCAAGGACGCGCGCTTTGATGGCAGGGGAGACAGATTGTTGCTGAGTCATGGTTTCAACCTTGTTTCATAATTTCGGCCTTTATCTTAATCCCAAAGGCCGTCTGAAACAATATTTCCAAGCGCTTGAAATCCTGTTAAATCAGTTAAATGGTTGAAACCAGCCTCATGCAAACGGTAAAATGACGGTTTGCTTCGGCCTCTTCGCCGATTACTAAGGATAACCCATGATGAAAAATCAGCACCCAATTCGATGCCTAGGTTCGGTCGTTGTCAAAGACTTGAGCAACCCTGCCGATATCCGTCTCGCCCTGCGTCCCGACAATGCTTCGGAGTTTGCCCAATGGTTTTACTTCCGTTTGCAGGGTGCGCCTATCAAAACTGCGTGATGCATTTTGAAAATGCGGCGGACGCTGCGTATCCTTTGGGCTGGGGAGGACTATCAGGGCTTGCGCCTCTTACGACCGCCAAAAATTGGTTTCGCGTGCCGACCAGCTATGAAAAACGGCGTGTTGACCATCAACCATACGCCTTTGTCCAACAGCGTTTACTACGCCTATTTCGAGCCTTATTCCAACGAGCAGCATTTGAATCTTTTGGGCGATGCGCAGAGCGGCGGCTTGTGCCGTATCGACGACTTGGGCAGTACCGTTCAAGGCCGTGACATCAATCTTTTGACCATCGGCAACCAAGTCGAAAGCGACATGAAAGTCTGGATTATCGCTCGTCAACATCCGGGCGAAACCATGGCGGAATGGTTTGTCGAGGTTTGCTGGGTCGTCTGCTTGATCCGCAAGATCCGACCGCGCGCATGCTGCTTGACCGTGCGACTTTTCTATATTGCGCGAATATGAATCCGGACGGTTTCCGGTTTTTGAAATCTCAGCACCAATGCCGCATAAGCTCAACCTCAACCGCGAATGGGAAAACCCGACTTTGGAGCGCGAAGTCCCGGAAGTCTTTACCGTCCGCGAAAAATGATGGAAATCAGCGTGGTTTGTTCTTGGATATTCACGGCGATGAAGGCCCTGCCGTTTGTCTTTGTAGGTCGGTACCGAAGGCGTGCCTAACTACAACGAGCGCATCGAAGCCTTGGAAGACCAATTCAAACTCGCGCTGCTCAATGCCAGCCCAGATTTTCCAAGACGATTACTGGCTATGATAAAGATGCGCCGGGTCAGGCAAACATGACTGGCGACCAACTGGGTCGGCTTAATCATTTCAACTGCCTTGCCTATGCTTTGGAAATGCCGTTTAAAGACAATGCCAATCTGCCGGACGACGATTTCGGCTGGAACGGCCAACGCTCGCTGCGCTTAGGGCGAGGCTATGTTGTCTGCTATTTTAAATGTGGTTGACGATTTGCGTTAAACCATCCGACACCGCATACAGGGCCGTCTGAAAGTTCAGGCTTTCAGACGGCCTCGAGAATAAGGAACACACATTATGATGATACATCCCCCAGTTTGATCCGGTGCTGATCAGCATCGGCCCGCTTGCCATCCGCTGGTATGCCTTGAGCTATATTGTCGGCTTTATCCTGTTTACGATTTTGGGCCGCCGCCGTATCGCCGCAGGGCAATTCTGTGTTTACCAAAGAAACACTCGACGATTTCCGACTTGGGGTATCTTGGGCGTCATCTTTAGGCCGTATCGGCTACGTTTTGTTTTATAAATTTTCCGACTATTTGGCCAACCCGTTGGATATTTTTCAAAGTGTGGAAGGCGGCATGTCGTTTCACGGCGGCTTTTTGGGTGGTCGTTGCCATGTGGCTGTTTGGCCGCAGCACAACATCAGTATCTTGAAGCTGATGGATACCGTTGCACCGCTCGTACCGCTGGGCTTGGCTTCCGCCGTATCCGGCAACTTTATCAACGGCGAACTTTGGGGACGCGTGACCGAACTCAATGCTTTCTGGGCGATGGGTTTCCAAGCGCGTTACGAAGATGCGGAAGCTGCGGCGCACAATCGCTTGTGGGCCGAATGGTTGCAACAATACATGCCGCCGCGCCATCGCTCTCAGCTTTACCAGTTTGCCCTTGAAGGCATTTGCCTGTTTGTCATTGTTTGATTTTCTCGAAAAACCACGTCCGGCCGGACAAACGGCAGCGTGTTCTTGGGCGGTTATGGATTGTTCCGCTTTATCGCCGAATTTGCCCGTCAGCCGTGATGACTATCTCGGCCTGTTGACCTTGGGTTTGTCCATGGGTCAATGGTTGAGCGATGCCGATGATGTGTATTGGGTGCGATTGGTTTTGTTTGGTTTGGCCGTAAAACAGCGTTGCCAAAGCATAAATAAAACAGAAATAAAGGCCGTCTGAAAAAGGTTTTCAGACGGCCTTTTTATGGCTTCAAGCAAACGGATTTTGGGCTGAACCGAGCCCATTTTGACTTGAATGAGTTTTTCCAACTCCGGCAGGACGCGGCGGCGTGAGACGAAGAAGATAATGTGGTCGCCGTCTTGGAGGATGGTTTCGGTGTGGTGTCCCATGATGACTTCATGGGGTTGCGCCGCGGACAATGGCGGCGATGTAGCGAGTCGCTCGGCCATTTGATGCCGCTGATGCGGCGGCCGACGATGGCGGAAGTGTTTTTGTCGCCATGTACCACCACTTCGATGGCTTCGGCCGTGCCGCGGCGCAGGGGGTGGACGGCAACGATGTCGCCGCGGCGGATGTGGGCGAGATGGAGCCGATGGTAATCAGGTGAAACGACGATATCGATTTTGTTGCCTTCGAGCAAATCGACGTAGCTTGAGCGGTTGACGATGGTGATTACGCGTTTGACACTAAGGTTTTTGCCAATAGACTGGACATGATGTTGTTTTCGTCATCGTTGGTCAGCGCGCAGAAGACGTCGATTTCATCGATGTATTCTTCATCCAGCAGGGTTTCGTCGGTGGCGGAACCTTGCAGGACGAGGGTGTTGTCCAGATTTTCGGCCAGCCATTCGGCGCGGTGGGGTTTGTATTCGATAATTTTGATGTCGTATTTGGATTCGAGCTGCTTGGCGAGGCGGTAGCCGATATTGCCGCCGTAAAGCAATCATGATGCGGCGGGTACGCGCTTCTTTCTCGGACGCAATTCGCGCATGATGGCTTCAACGCTGTTGATGTCAGCGGCAAACAGGACTTCATCGCCTTCGATGATGACGGTTTGCGGGGTGGGGACGATCAGGCGGTTGTTGCGGTAGATGGCGCAGATTTGGCGGTCAACGCCTTCGAGCAAGTGCTGGTTGATGTCGGCAATTTCACGGCCGATCAAGCAAAACCGCCTTTTGCGGGCTTGAACAATTACCATGCGCACTTTATCGTTGGCGAGCTGAGTACCTGCAATGAGCTGGTGTAGTTGAGCAGGCCGACGAGTTGTTCGGTAACCAGTTGTTCGGGGCTGATGGTTTCGGTAATGCCGAAGATGTTGAGGCTGCCTTCTTCGGGGTTGTCGCTGCCGTCAACCGGATATTCGAGGTATTCGCTTGAGCGCACACGTGCGATGCGGCTGGGGATGTTGAATAGGTCAGCGGCGATTTTGGAGGCGACAATGTTGGTTTCGTCGCTGCGGGTCAGGGCAAGCAGGAGGTCGGGTCCGCCGCGCCTGCCTGTTCGAGGGTAAAGGGCGATGCGCCGTTGCCGACGATGGTTTGGACATCGAGGCGGCTGCTGATACGGTTGAGCGCTTTTTTTCGTCGATGTCGATGATGGTAACGTCGTTGCTGGGAACGGAGGCAAGGTTTTGGGCGACGGTCGAGCCGACTTAGCCGCTGCCGAGGATGAGTATTTTCACGGTAATCGAGTGTGTTCGGTAAAAATGAAATTGTAACAAAGGCCGTCTGAAATTGGAGTTTCAGACGGCCTGATTCAATCGGCTAAAGGATTACCAATAGCCTAAGGCTTTCCACCACAAAGATGCCGACAGTGCTGAAAATCAGAATTTCGACCACGCTCATGATGAAGTGGCTTTCCACCATTCGGTCATGTTGACGTAGTTTGAGCCGTAAATGACGGGTGCAGAACCTGTGGCGTAGTGGGTTAGCGACATCGCATGATACTCAGTGGCAGCTGCCATAATCAGGGCAAACAGCATCGGTGGTGCGCCCCAGGCTAAGCCTGCGCCGTAGAATGCGCCGAGCATGGCGGTAACGTGTGCCGTACCGCTGGCGAAAACGTAGTGGGCGTAGAGGTAGGCAAGCATTAACAGGGCGCAATAGGCTTCCCAACCCAAGCCCATATGGGCGATACCGCTTGCGTAGGTCGGACAACCAGCTGATGAGGCCCAGTTTGTTGAGGAAGTTTGCCATCATAACCAAGGCCGCAAACCAAACGATGGTGTCCCACGCGCTTTTTCTTTCAGCGCATCTTCCCAAGTCAGTACCTCAGCGGTCAAAAAGGCACAGGCTCAAGCCGAGGAAGGTGGTGGTAGCATCAACTTTCACGCCGAACAACATCTCGGGAATACCCGCCCGCAACAGCAGCAGAACCAGGAAAATGCCCAGCATGATCTTCACGCTTCATCGGCCCCATAGCGACCAAATGCTCTTTTGCCAATGCAGTGGCGTTGGGGGTTTGTTTGATTTTGAGGCGGATACAGGGAAATACAGCACCAGCGGCATCAGCAGCATGGCAAGCAGGCCGGGTACGACCATCGCCAAGAACCAAGTACCCCCAAGAGAGTTGGATTTCTGAATTAGTGGCTTTGGCAGCCAATTCGACTACCGGCGGATTGGGTGCGGTGGCAGTGATAAAAAATCAGACAGGTAATCACGTTGGAGTGGAAGTTGACCAGTGAAAAGGTATTTACCGATTTTTGCCTTCCGTACCTTTTTCAGGGGTCGGAGTCGAAGCTCAAGGCAATGGTTTCATAATCGGATGCACGATGGCACCGCCGCGCGCGGTATTACTCGGCGTTACCGGACCGATGACCAAGTCGGCCAATGCAAGCTGTAACCTACGCCCAGCGTGCGTTTGCCGAAGAGGAAATCAAGAGGTAACCGATACGCATACCCAAGTACGGTTTTCAACAGGCCGCGCGAGATGATGATGGCGATACCAGATCATCCAGATGAGTGAGTTGTTGAGGGCTGCTCAAAGCGTCTTTGGTTGCATCGGCGGCTTTTTTTCGTTGGTCACGTCAGTCAGTGCAACCAAGGTAATGCCGAAAATTGCCATGGCACCGATAGGCATGGCTTTGCCGATCGATGCTTAAGCGATGATGCCGACGAACAATGCCAAAGATGCCATGCGTCAGGGCGATACGCCCTTGAGGAACGGGGATAACGAGACCAGATAAGCAGCGTCAGCACAAGTGCGACCGCAGCAGGAATTGGCTTGAAGCCCATGTTGAATCTCCTAATTTGAGGATTGAAGTATTGGGAAATCGGTTTTTCAGACGACGTGTGCCTAATTTTGGCTGGAATAGGTCGTCTGAAACGTATTTGAGATGTGGTTGTTTTTATGTTTTTCTTTTTGGGTAATGCGTGTTTCATGTTGCCATCTTTTTTTCAGACGACGTTTCTTGAGCTTTTACGTTTTTGCCCTCTCCACGAGGGAGAGGACCGATTCAGAAAGTCTGATATTGGTCGGTTTTCGTACCATCATTCCCTCTCCCGTGGGAGAGGGTTAGAGAAGGGCAAAAACCTCAAGATACACCGTATCGTTTTCTGCTAGCAAAGCATCTGGTAAAGTGGTTTGGGAAGGTTCGGTTGCGAAACCTAACAAATACTACAGGTATTTTTCAGACGACCTCCCATATAGAAAAGGCCGTCTGAAACGCCGTATCGAATTAATCCTGCTCCGTAAACGAGTAGCTCTTCGGGGAAGGTGCGAGCGAGCTTTGCAACACGGTAACCGCGCCGTCAATCAAACCGCAACAGCCGCTTCGTGGCAACAGTTGGCACAGGCTTTGCAAAGGCGCGCAGGTCGTCGGGAGTGCCGATGCCGGTGTCTACGCGGTTGAGCAGGCGGGAAAGTTGGAACGTGCCACCCTTGCACGGTGGGCATTGTCCGCATGAGTTGGCAGCAAAAACTCCACATATTCAGAGACTTTACGCACTACACTCGTGCGCTTCGAAATCACAATCATCGCATCCCGTACCGAGGCTGGATTTGCGTTCGCGCACGGAAACGAAGTCAATGGCACATCCAAATCTTTGGCAGTCAGAAGCGTGTTTGACGGGCCCGTAGGTGAAGACAGCTTTAAACGTGCGGCCTTCAAGCATACCGCCGCCGTGATCGAAAAATCAGTGATTTCAGCGTTGTACCCATCGGCAGCTCGTACAGGCCCGGGTTCAATACGTCGCCGGAGAGCGAGTAGAGTTTCAGTACCCTGCGGCATCGCCCAAACCCAGCGATTTGTACCATTCCGCGCCTTTGGCAAGGATTTGCGGAATAATGGCGAAGGTTTCGGTGTTGTTGATTAGGGTCAGTTCACCGTTGACACCACTTTCGGCTGGGAAAGGCGGTTTGCGGCGAGGGAGAAACCGCCTTCCAACCATGCAAATGACAGCGGTTTCTTCGCCGCCGATATAACGGCCCGAAGTTTCAACCAGCTGCAAATCAAGGTTTGCCCAAGTAGTTTTCGATGCGGATAAACAAATCGCTGTTTTTCCATTGCTCGATGGCCGGGGTGATGGAAGCGATGGATTCGGTTTGATGCGGGTTAATGTACAAAAATCGCTTTGTTGGCGCGGCGAGGCAACAGCGGCAATCAGGACGCCTTCGATAACTTGGTGCGGTGTTTTTGCCAGCAAAACGCGGTCTTTGAATGTACCCAGTTCGTCTTCGTTGGCATTGCAGACGACGTATTTGTCGCCATTTTTGCTTTGGGCGGCAACGGCAGCCTCCCATTTGCGCCAGGTCGGAAACCTGCGCCGCCCATACCGCAAAGATTGGCTTTTGCAGTTTGGAAACAATGCTTTGAGGATCGGCAAAGCGCCGCCAGCAGGCCTTCGCCGCCGCCAACTTTACGCCATGCGGCTAAATCTGCGCCGACTTGGCGGGAAGAGGTGCAATGAGTTTTGATTGGCTTGATTCATGATTGTTGCTCCTGCAAATGGCGTGTTCGCGCAAATCGAATTTGCCGTAGTCGGGATATAAAACAGGGGGCTTTGATGTCGCTGGTCGAGATGGCGCGGGTCATTTTCGCGTTGCAGGGTCGTGGACGTGTCCGACACCGCCGCGTACTTTTTCAGCGGCAGGCCACAATTTTGCCGCAGCTTTTACAGCACGGCGGCCGAAGCTGATGATGTCCAAAAGCGCATTGCCCATCAGACGGTTGCGGCCGTGGATACCATCGGTTACTTCGTACGGCGCAATAGAGGCCTTCCACGCAAGTCGCGCCGTCGCCGTTGATTTCGACGCCGCCGTTTTGATAGTGCAGGGTCGGATGAATCATCATCGGCTCAACAGCAGGGTCGATGCCGCATTTGTGGGCGACGTGGCCGAGTGTTACCAAACGGTTCAATACATCGGGGTCGTTGGCAATTAGGGCGCGGGTATCGAGGAACACGCCGACTTGACCGTCGCGCACTACGCCGCGGCCTTCGCGACATTCGCGCAGAATCGCGGCAGCAACGACGTCACGCGGCTGCAATTCGTCAACGAAACGCTCGCCCAAGCCATTGACCAGTTTGGTGCCTGCGGAACGCACGGCTTCGGAAATCAGCGCGCCTGCCAAGTGTGGCGGATGGGCAACTCCGGTCGGGTGGTATTGGAAAGAATCGACATCGCGCGGTTTGGCGCCGATACGGTAAGCCGTACCAGGCCGTCTGCAGTCGCGCCGATAGTGGTTGGAAGTGGCAAAAAACCTTGCAAGTGCAGGCGTCCGCTGCCAGTCAGGTTGCCAAGACCACGGCTTTGGCATGAACCAACACCAAAGAGCGTTTTTCCAAATCGTACAAAAATCGCACCGACGCAGCGGCCGTGTTCGTCTGACAATAATTCGATGGCGGGGTGGCGGTTGAGCTGTGTGATGTTTTCGTCGAGTTCGACCGCCTCGCGCAGTACGCGCATCATTTCGAGTAGGTAAAGTCGCGGTAGCTCAAAATACAGCGGCACGGTCGTACCGCCTGCACGCTTGCGGCTCAACATGCCGTTGCTGTCCGCGCCTTTGGCAAGATCGAAAGTCATGCCCAAGCCGATCAGCCAGCGGATGGCGGACGGCGCGTCGGTAACCATTGTGCCACCAATTCTTTTTGCCTGCGTTGTGGCCGCCTTTGATGGTGTCGTCAAAGTGTTGTTGCAGGCTGTCTTCAGCGCCAACCGCTGCCTGAATGCCGCTTCGGCCATTACGGTATTGCTGTCGCCGATACGCAGTTTGTTCGCCATGATGACGCGTGCGCTAAGCTTCAGTGGCAGAACAATGCCGCTGCCGCGCCTGCACCGCCGCCGCCAATGACTAATACGTCGGTGTTCAAGTGTTCTGCGCCTGACAAATCATAGTCGTCAATCAGAGGCTGACTGATTAAGGTTTGGCCAAATCAGGATGGCAGTAATCGCCTTGGTTTGGGCCGATAGGTAGTTTCACGTGCATTTGCCTGATAGTCAGGGTGAAATTGGCTCAGTAATTCGTTTTTTCAGGTAAATCGCCACGCAGCTCCAATGAGGACGCACGCAGGTTGGCAAGGGCGGTTTCGTAGTCTATGCCTTGGATTTTGTTAACCATTACACTAGCTCCTCTTCAAATTCGACTTTCATTTTGCCGCTGTCGATTTCGCGCAGGCGGCGCATCAAATCCACAGGGCGCAACGTACGCGCTGCTTTTCATACGACGGGCGAACAAGCCCAAGTGGTTCGGACGGATATGTTCGGGGCAGGAGAGGGTGCAGAGGTTGCACATCACGCATTGGTCAAAGGTCAGTGCAGCTGCGCCGAAATCGCCGGAAACTACTTGCGCTACGCCGTTTTCCACTTGCAAACCTTTTAGGACAGGCTCGGTTACAGCCGCCGCAATGACGGCAATTTTGCGCTTCAGGGAAGGCCTTGGCGGTATCGTCCAACCAGTTCCAGCCATCACCAATCTCGCTGACATCGTAATATTGGATGTGCTCGGGAATAAAGTAGTCCAAGAAGCTGACCCTGCATGCCTTCTTCAACTTTGGTCTCGCATGCCAGTGCGGTGGTTACTTCGCGCTCGCCTTCTTTACGAATCATGCGGCGGCAGGAACCGCATACGCCTTGACCCATACAGCCGACATTGGCAGTAATTGCATTGCCTGAACGGGCATAGGCTTGGATGATTGACGAGTCGGCGGAAGCTTTGACTTCATGGCCGTCTATGGTCAGGGTTAACAAATTTTTCACTCATGGTTTGTTCCTGTGAAATTGGAAGTTTGGAATAGTGGGTAATTTGATTAATTGTATTTTTTATTACATCTATTGTGCGTGAGGAAATATCCAAGTGATTTACTCAGAAATTCTTTTAAAATCAATATTTATCTGTATAAGTCGAAGTGTATCAAAAATTTAGTGGTTTTTGATGATAGGGGCAATCTAAGGTTTTACAGAGGAAAGATTGCAAACAAAATATGCCTATTATTTAGATAAATTTATCGCACTTATTTGATTTTTAAAAAGTAAAAATAAAATTACTTTTTAGTATAAATTTTAAAATATTCGTCCATTTTTCTAGTAAAAATCATTATTATATATTAGGTAATTTTACATATCTTATTGTATATATTGAATAATATTTGGGTATGTAGGTAAGTGAAAAGATTGTTATAAAATTTCAGAAAATCAAACAAGTTTGATATCAGTCAAGAAGATTAGAGAGAAAAATGACACAGATTTTTACAATTGTGTATTGTATTGGAAAAATAAGAAAGGTCGTCTAAAATTTAGGTAGTTTCCCTTTTTAAATACAAGTCACTAAATTTCTTTCTCAGATACTTGAGACAAATATTTTTCAGACGGCCTTGCAATAAGATTATCATTTAAAAATAATGTAATTTTATTTCTATGTGAGTGAATGGCCAGTGGATATAGATTATCAATAACCAAGTGATTTAATACGATATTAAATTTCATTTAAATCAATAGGGTATGAAAATGATATTGTCTGGGTCATTCATTTAAGCTTACTATTACACTATTGAAGGCCGTCTGAAAAATCGGTCTCTTAAGAAATAAACAAATCCTCCCTACCATGACTCCGAAAAAGGAACACAATCATGACCGTCATCAAGCAAGAAGACTTTATCCAAAGTATTTTCGATGCTTTCAATTCATCAGCTACTACCATCCTAAAGACTACATTCAGGCTTTGTACAAGGCTTATCAAAAAGAAGAAAAACCCTGCGGCCAAAGATGCGATGGCGCAGATTTTGGTCAATAGCCGTATGTGTGCTGAAAGGCCATCGTCCGATTTGTCAGGATCTGCGGTATTGCGACCGTATTCTTGAAAGTGGGCATGAATGTACAGTGGGATGCCGAGATGAGCGTACAGGAAATGGTTAACGAAGGCGTACGCCGTGCATCACCTATCCTGACAACAAACTGCGCGCCTCTGTATTGGCCGACCCGGCTGGCAAACGTCAAAATACCAAAGACAACACCCCTGCCGTTGTACACATGGAAATCGTGAAAGGTGACAAAGTCGAAGTCACTTGTGCAGCCAAAAGGCGGCGGTTCTGGAAAACAAACCAAAGTTGCCATGCTCAACCCTTCAGACAATATCGTTGATTGGGTATTGAAAACCGTTCCTCAAATGGGTGCTAAGCTGGTGTCCTCCGGGCATCTTGGGTATCGGCATCGGCGGTACGCCTGAAAAAGCAGTATTGATGGCCAAAGAAAAGCCTGATGAGCCATATCGATATTCAGGAACTCAAAGAAAAAGCCGATTCCGGTGCAGAATTGTCTACCACCGAAGCCCTGCGCTTGGAACTCTACAAAAAAGTAAATGCCTTGGGTATTGGCGCACAAGGTTTGGGCGGTTTGAGTACCGTACTGGATGTCAAAAATCCCTGACTACCCAACCCACGCGGCTTCAAACCGATTGCCATGATTCCAAACTGCGCGGCTACCCGCCACATCAATTTGAATTGGACGGCTCAGGCCCGGCCAAACTGGAAAGCTCAGTCTTTGGAAGACTGGCCGGATCTGACTTACAGTCCTGACAACGGCAAACGTGTCGATGTCAACAATCTGACCAAAGAAGAAGTGGCTACATGGAAATAAGCGATGTATTGTTGCTGAACGGTAAAATCACTGATAAGCCGCGATGCCGCGCCTACAAACGGTTGGTTGATATGCTCAACAAAGGCGAAGAATTGTAGGTAGATTTCACCAACAAACTGATTTACTACGTTGGCCCGGTTGATCCAGTCCGTGACGAAGTTGATGGTCCAGTAGGATCCGACTACTTCCACCCGTATGGATAAATTCACCCGCCAAATGCTGGAACAAATGGGCCTCTTGGGTATGATCAGCAAATCCGAACGCGGCGCAGCAACTTGCCAGCCATTGCCGATAACAAAGCCGTTTACCTGATGGCTGTCGGTGGCGCGGCATATCTGGTTGCCAAAGCCATTAAAGCGTCTAAAGATCTTGGCGTTCCCAGAATTGGGTATGGAAGCGATTTACGAATTTGAAGTCAAAAGACATGCCTGTTACCGTTGCGGTGGATAGTAACGGCGAATCGGTTCACGCCATTGCACCAAAACAATGGCAGGCAAAAATCGGTATTATTCCGGTTGAGGCTTGATATTTGACTGAATAATCAAAGGCCGTCTGAATGATTTCAGACGGCCTTTTTAACACTAAAATAATTCAAATGTTTTTCAAACGAGTAAATTTCCTTTTCTAAAAAGCACTTGTCAAAATCAGCGTTTGAAACTAAAAATTTACAGCTTATCGAGTCGGAGTGTGGCGCAGTCTGGTAGCGCACTTGCATGGGGTGCAAGGGGTCGAAGGTTCGAATCCTTTCACTCCGACCAAAAGAGTGGAAAAGAGCCGTTTTAAAACGGCTCTTTTTCGTTGGATGATTTATCTGCATAATGTGTCCAAATAGATTTTAAAACTTAATACCAATGCCGTCTGAAAACAAAAACCTGCTTTCTCAAAAGCAGGTTTTGTTGTTTATAAAGCAGGCTATTCGGTACTATCTTTCAGCGTGTCTTTATAGTATAAAGATAAGATGCGCCGACAAAGGATGCGCCACCGACGACATTGCCTAGGAATACGGGAATCATATTGAAGAAAAACTGCCCCCAAGTGATATTTGCGCCTGCCAGAATACCCGCTGGGATAACGAACATATTGGCGACAAGGTGTTGGAAGCCGTTTAATACGAAAATCATGACGGGGAACCAAATGGCCAGCATTCGTCCGGTTGTGTTTTTAGCGGCAAAGTGCAGCCATGCACCCATGCAGACCATCCAGTTACATGCGACCGCCGATACAAAAGCGCGGCCGAAATCCATATGGACTTTTGCTTCTGCTACGGCAATGGTTTTTTCTGCCATGCTGCCTTCAATCATGCCGACATAGTATCCGAGGGAAAAAGCCATCGCCAGCGTGCCCACCAAATTGCCCATGCAGACGATAACCCAGTTGCGCGGCAGCATTTTTGGAGGAAATCCGTCCGGCCAATCTGCCCAAAGACGCGATCATCATGTTGCTGGTTACCAGCTCTGCCGCCGCCAAGCAGGATACAAATCAAGGCGATTGGGGAACACGGCGGCGCCGAGTAAAAGTCACAACTCCGCCCCATTCGTGCGGAATGCCGCTGACTACTTTTAAATAGGCAAGATAACCGAAGCCGATGTATCCGTAAGCCAAAAACGCTCAAGATTGCCAGTGTGGGGATGCTGGATTGTGCTTTTGGCGCAGCTTTTGTCGAGAACAACCTGTAAAATTTCCTGTGGGTATAAATCGCGCGAAGCCATGATGTTCCTTAAAGTGGGTTGAGGAGGAAACGCCGTTTCAAAAGTGGCGCAAACTGTCGCGGTAGGGCAGTGTTATAGGGAGTAAGTGTACGGTCTTTGTCTTATCAATCAGTCTGAATTAAACCTAAAAAAACAGATACGCCTTGCTTTAGCTCAAAAGAAATATTATTACATTTGCTTCTGTATTAAAAAGGCCGTCTGAACGTTGAGGGTTTCAGACGGCCTTGTTCGATCTACAAACTTACAAATGTGCCAGCTTTGCATTGCCTTCACGAGGAATAGGGCGCGGATTGCCTTGTGAATCGATGGCGACGTAGTGAACACGGCTTCGGTGACCAGTTGGCGGTCTTCCGTTACCATATCGTTCATCAAAGTCTTAACCCATACTTCGATTTTCAGTTGCAAAGAAGTATTGCCTACGCGGACGCAATGACCATAGCAGCACACGACGTTGCCGACCTTATAGGTCTGATGAAATTCATTTCTTGAACGGCCACGGTTACAATTCGTCCCTGTGCGATTTCTGCCGCCAAAAATACCGCCGCCCAGATCCATTTGCGACGCATCCAGCCGCCGAAGATATCCTGATTAGGATTGGTATCGCGCGGCATGGCTATCGTACGCAATAAAAGTTGTCCTTCGGGTGCAGCATGTGTTTGTTTGTTGTCAGTCATAAATAATCCTGTCAAAAAAGTGCTATTTTACGCCATTTGTGGTGATAAACCTATGTAGGCCGTCTGAAAAATCAGAAGGCAAAGTGTTACAATCAACATATTCATCAGACAAAGGAGAAAGCTCATGCATCCGATTCAGAACCACGAAATAGCGGCCTTTTGCGCGTATCCGACATTCACGAGATCTACTGGGAAGAATCAGGCAATCTGATGGCCACCCGTGATTTTCCTGCATGGCGGCCCCGGAGCAGGCGCATCATAAGCCTGTCGCGGCTTTTTCAACCAGAGTATTTCCGTATCGTTATTATCGACCAACGCGGTTGCGGACGCTCTAAACCGTATGCCTGTATTGAAGACAATACCACATGGGATTTGGTTGCCGATATTGAAAAAGTACGCGAAATGCTCGGCATTCAAAAATGGCTGGTTTTCGGTGGCTCATGGGGCAGCACCTTGTCGCTGACTTATGCCGAAACCCATCCCGATCGCGTCAGCGGCTTAGTTTTGCGCGGTATTTTCCTGTGCAGGCCGTCTGAAATGGCATGGCTGAACGAAGCAGGCGGCGTAAGCCAAATTTATCCGGCTCAATGGCAAAAATTCATTGCTCCCGTAGCTGAAAATAAACACCAAGCCCCTAATTAAAAGCTTACCATGAAATGCTGTTCAGCGAAGATGAAGCCACGCGCCTCAAAGCAGCTAAATCATGGGCAGACTGGGAAAGCTACCTTATTCAGTTTGAACCTAAAAGATGTAGATGAAGACCCGCAAGCCTCCCTTGCCATCGCAAGAATCGAAAACCATTACTTTGTGAACGAAGGCTGGTTGCAGGGCGATAAAGCTATCTTGGCAAACATCGACAAAATCCGCCATATCCCAACCATCATCGTCCAAGGCCGCTACGACCTATGTGCCCCGATGCAAAGCGTGGGAACTCTCGCAAGCCTTCCTGAAGCAGAATTGAGAATCGTCCAGCAGGCCACTCTTCTTTTGATCCTTCGCTTTCTGAAGCATTAGTAAAGCAGTGGAGGATATTAGAAGCAAGTTATAAAGGTTAATAAATGACAATGCCGTCTGAAAAAGTTTCAGACGGCATTTTTCTATTTACATATTAAATTTAATATCATATTATCATTGCATAATATCAGTTTGAATTTTTTTAGAATTTCAATATGAAACCCCTAATTTACTACGCCCATTCCGCGCAGCACAAACTCGGCAATCTTTTGCCTTACGATCACTGGCAAACCTTACCAAAAGCCATTCGGTCAATGTTGGCGAAATGGCGGCGGGAGTTCTGCTCGGGTATTGGTGCGCGAAATCGCCTGCCAGACAGGAAAGGTTGCATGATTTGGGGAAATATTCGGAAGCCTTTAACCGCCGATTGCATGGTGGTCCATCAGTCGATCATGCTACCGCCGGAGCCAAAATTGCCGTCGAGCGTTGGGGAAATGTTATCGGCAAGCTGATGGCATTTTTGCATTGCAGGGGCATCATGCAGGGACTGGCAAATGGCAGCGGTGAAGGCGATAACCGCAGCACTTTGAAACAGCGTTTGGCGTTACAATTCGGCGCAGATATTCCCGTTCTCGATAACCTGTGGCAACAAGAAATCAAGCTCCCGAAACCCTGCCCGTACCGCCACTCAAAGCCGACGCGCATCATCCTTTTTTCTCCTACGCCTTTCTTTCACCCGAATGCTCTATTCCTGCTTGGTGGATGCCGATTATCTTGACACCGAAGCCTTCTATTTAAACCCTAGAAAACAAAGCCGCCGAGCGCGGCGGTTATCCGATTTAAACGCCTTACAACACAATTTCAATCGATTCATCAACGCTTTCAGACGACGTATCGCCCAAGCTCCAGAGCAAACCGAAGCCGAAAAACGAAATGCCGCTTTAAACCGCCTGCGAAGCGAAATCCTCGATTACGCCGTAGAACAAGCGGCACAACCTCAAGGGCTGTTCACGCTCACCGTGCCAACGGGCGGCGGAAAAACTTTCACTTCCATGGCATTTGCGTTAGAACACGCCAAACAGCACGGTATGCGGCGCGTGATTTACGTCATCCCGTTCACCAGCATCATCGAACAAAATGCCGCCGAGTTTCGCAAAGCCTTTGGCGAATTAGGGCGAACAAGCCGTGTTGGAACACCACAGCACCTTCGACGACGGCAAACTGCAAAATGAGGCCACCAAAGACAAATTGCGCCTTGCCTCGGAAAACTGGGATGCGCCGATTGTCGTGACCACCGCCGTGCAATTCTTCGAATCCTCTTTGCCGACCGCTCCTCGCGCTGCCGCAAGCTGCACAACATCGCAGAGCTCCGTCATCATTCTCGACGAAGCACAAATGCTGCCTCTCAATCTTTTGCTGCCCATCATGCAAGCCATCAAAGAATTGGCGCAAAACTATCATTGCTCTGTCGTCATGTGCACCGCCACCCAGCCTGCCGTGCAAGCCGAAAACGGCTTTATCGCGGCTTTGAAAAATGTGCGTGAAATAGCCCCAAAACCGACCGCACTTTTTCGACAAACTGCGCCGCACCACCGTGCAGCACATCGGCACACAAACCGACGCCGACCTGCTCGCCAAACTTGCCGAACACCCGCAAATGCTCATCATCGTCAATAACCGCCGCCATGCCCGCAGCTTGTACGACCAAGCCAAACACCTTGACGGCACGTTCCACCTGACCACCTTAATGTGCGCCAAACACCGCAGCCAAAAGCTGATGAGGATCCGAGGTCTGTCTGAAAAAGGGTGAACCCTGCCGCGTTATCGCCACCTCCTTAATTGAAGCGGGCGTTGATGTGGATTTTCCGCTGGTGATGCGTGCCGAAGCAGGTTTAGACAGCGTTGCCCAAGCTGCGGGGCGCTGCAACCGTGAAGGCAAAAGGCTACCTGAAAACAGCTTTGTCTGGATATTCGCGCCAGAAGAACAATGAAAGCCCCGCCCGAACTTGCCACCCAAGCCGCCGTTATGCGCCTGACCGCCGACAGCTTTTTCAGACGACCTCATTCCACAGATTTTCGATTTTTCAACACTTCAAGCTATTTAGTAGGCTTTGTTTGTTAAATTTTGCACGTTTCAAATTTGGAGAATCGATGTGAATTTTCGACTATATAGCCCATGTCCGCAAAGCAGACGGACAACCGCAATCTTGCAAACGCATCTAACGAAACCTCCGAGATCGCCAAAGGTATTAGCAGCCAAACTGGATTTGGATCAGGCGGGCGAGTTACTTGGCCTCATGCATGATTTTGGAAAAATATTCCCAAGATTTCCCAAGAATATATTAAAAAGTGTAATCGGTATTAATCCCGATGCGGATGATTATGTTTTGCCGAATGGCAAAAATTGACCATTCCACCGTAGATTGCTCAATGGGTTTACCGCGAATTGAGGAAGTTTGGCGCAGCACAGGGTGTCGGCGAATTGTTCGGACAAATGCTGGGTTTTGTGCATTGCATCACATCATGGCGAAGGCTTAATTGACTGCTTGGATGGAGAAGGTAATCCGAAATGGATTGAGCGGTTTAATAAAAACTGATGAACTGACGCATTTGACAGAATGCGAGCAAAATGCCGATGAAGCCGTTCAACAGAAAGCACGTGAGTGGCGGGAGAAAACCTGATTCGCAGCCTGCTGAATGCGGTGAAACCGATTCTTTTCCAATCAAACGATCAATAATAAAATCAAAAAATTTTATCTCGGCTGCCTAACCCGTTTTCCTGTTTAGCTGCCTGATTGATGCCGACCGTATCAACAGTTCGGATTTTTGAACGGGAAGCGCAAAAAGAAATCCGCCGTTTGACAGAAAAACCTGATTGGCAATCAGCAATTGATAAATTGGAAGCCAAATTAGCAGGTTTTTGAAAAACAGTTATCTATTGACGAAATCCGCCGCAAAATTTCAGACGACTGCCTAAAAAGAGCGGTCAGATTCTCTCAGGCATTTATACGTTGACTAGTGCCCGACAGGCGGCGGCAAAACATTAGCCAGTCTGCGCTATGCGCTCCATCATGCGCAAAAGCACAATCTCGACCGCATCATCTACATCATTCCCTATACTTCCATCATTGATCAAAATGCCCAAGCCGTACGCGAAATTCTCGGCGAAGATTGGGTGCTCGAACATCATTCCAATTTAGAACCCGAAAAACAAAGCTGGCAGGACAAATTGTTGTCCGAAAACTGGGATAAGCCCATTGTATTTACCACGATGGTGCAGTTCTTTGATGCTTGGTTTGGCGGCGGTACGCTGAGCGCGCGGCATATCCACCGATGACAAATGCGCGTGCTTGATTTTTGATGAAATCCAAACCCTGCCTGGTGAAATGCGTGCATTTTGTTTTGCAACGTATTGAACTGGCTGACGACGATTGGCAAAAAGCACGGCAGTTTATGTACGGCGACGCAGCCTCTGCTCGGCGAATCGAGCTGCAGAAATTTCCCAAAAGATAAAAGGAAAGCATTGCTGCACGCGGTTTGTTAAAAGCAGCCTGCACATGCCGAAATCATGGGCAAGCATCATGATTTGGATAAATTGTTTGCCGATTTATCGCGCGTGAAATCCGATTCAACGAAAAAGCAGGCGCTGGAATGTGGAAGAAGCAGGCACGTTCTTGCTGAAACAGTTTCAGACGACCCAAAGCTGCCTGTTTATTGTCAATACCAAAAATGGGCGCAAGAGCTTTATCAATATTGCAAGGCGCAAAACGTACCGTCTGAAGCCTTATTCCATCTCAGCACCAACCAATGCGCGGCTCACCGCAAAGCGTTTTTTGACACTATCAAAGCTCGTCTGAAAAACAAACAACCCGTTATCTGCATCAGCACCCAGCTGATTGAAGCCGGTGTGGATATTTCCATGACTTGCGTGATTCGCGCCTTGGGCGAGCTGGATAGCATTGCTCAGGCGGCGGGGCGTTGCAACCGGCATGGCGAGAAAGAAGGCAAAGGACAGGTTTGGGTGTTGAATTTGCAGGAGCAGGATTTTACACGGATATTGCCCGATATTCAGGCAGGCAAAACCCATGCCGAACGCGTGTTTCGCGATTTTGCCGGACAGGATATTTTGCAGCCTGCCGCGATGGAGCGTTATTTTGAATACTATTTTTACCAGCGTAGTGATGAAATGGCGTATTCCATCAAAAACAGCGCAACAGGTTCACTGTTGGATTGGTTGAGCGATAACGCGCTGAATCCTTATGGTGAAAAACAATAAAAGAAGCAAACCGTTGCCGTTGCTGATGCAATCCTTCAAAAGTGCAGGGCGCGCTTTTCCAAGCCATAGACGCGCCGACACACGCCGTGATTGTGCCGTATGGCGAAGGCGCGGAACTCGTGCCAAACTCTGTGGCGAATGGGATCCGAAAGAAATGCACCGAACTTTGCAAAAAGCCCAGCATTACAGTGTGAACGTCTTCCCCAACGTTTGGGGTAAATTGCAAAAAGAAAACGCCCTGCATGAAACCATTGAAGGCTCGGGCATTTATTATCTCAAAGAACGCTATTACAACGATGAATTCGGTTTGTCTTTGGATGAAACAAGCGAAATGACTTTTTACGACTTATAGGAGCAATATGGACAGCAAAATCAGTTTCCGCGTATGGGGGCGGCAAGCCTTGTTTACCGACCCTGTTACCAAAAATCGGTGGCGAAAAATTCAGCTACCAAGTGCCGACATACGAAGCCATTAAAGGCATTGTCAAAAGCATTTATTGGAAACCCACGTTGATTTGGCATATCGACCGCATCCGTGTGATGAAACCCATCCGCACCCAAAGCAAATCCACCAAACCGCTGGACTGGAACGGCGGCAACACTTTGGCGATTTACACCTTTTTGCAGGACGTGGAATACCAAGTGGAAGTCCATTTTGAATGGAATGAGCATTGGGAAGAATTGGCGAGCGACCGCAATTTCGGCAAACATATCGCCATTGCCAGAAGAATGTTGGAACGCGGCGGGCGGCAGGATATTTTTCTCGGCACGCGCGATTGCCAAGGCTATGTCGAGCCGTGCAAATTTGGCGAAGGGAAGAGCTTTTACGATGAAATCGATAATTTAGATTTTGGTTTAATGTTCCATAGTTTTGGCTATCCCGAAGAAACTGGAAAGCCCGAATTGGTCAGCCGTTTTTGGATGGCCAATATGCAAAACGGCGTGATTGAGTTTCCAAGTGTCAACGATACAGAAGGCCGTCTGAAAACCCGATTTATCCGCAAAATGCAGCCTGAAAAACCGTTCAAGCGCGGCGAAAACGTCAAGCCAGTGGAAGACGAAGCCAAGGAGCTGGAATTATGAGCTGGATGCAGAAACTTTATCGGACGTATGAAAGTATTTTAGAACAGAGTGTTACCGATGATACTGAGCCACTGACACCGGTCTGGCATACCATCCAAAAATGCGCACATCGTCATCGTGATTGACGGTCAGGGGTAATTTTTCAGACGGCACACGTTATGCCGCCGAAAACGGCGATTCTGCTGCTGCCACCGAGTCGTCTGAAAACCGAACCAGCGGCGAAGCCCCGCATCCACTCGCCGACAAAATCCAATATGTCGCCAGGGATTACGCCGATTACGGCGGCGAAAAAGAAAGCCTATTTTGAAGGCTACCTGAAACAACTCAAAACATGGTGCGAATCGCCTTTTGCCCATCCTAAAGTGCAGGCTGTGTTGAACTATGTCACCAAAGGGAAGGCGGTTGCCAATTTGGTGGAAAGCGGGCATATTTCAGCTCGATTCGGATAACAAAGTGCTGAACAAATGGGAAGCCGACGGCGATGCGCCGCCGATTTTTCTCCGTGCTACCCAAAAACTAAAGGCGAAAATTGAATTCGGTTCGGCATTGGTTTTGCTGGCAGAGTGGAAATTGCGGGCGACGTACACAGCCAAACATGGACGGACAAAAACCATACAACAATCTTGGGCGGATTACGCCGCTTCGGAAAAACCGAAAAAGGTTTTTGCTTGGTGCAGGCGAAAAAGCCGTCATTTTCCACCATGCATCCCGCTAAACTGCGCCACACGGGTGATAAAGCCAAGCTGATTTCTTCCAATGATACAGCGGGCTACACCTTTCGCGGGCGTTTGCCACCGCCGAAGAAGCCGCTGGCGTATCCGCAGACGTATCCGCCAAGGCACACAGCGCGCTGCGCTGGCTGATTTCCCGCCAAGGCATCCGAAACGGCGACCAAGTTACCGTCTCATGGGCAATTGGCAGCAAACCCGTTCCGTCGCCGATGAAAGACATTTCCAGCGAAATTGATTGGGGATAATTTGGACATAAGCGTGGTTGAGAATCTGATGAAATTGCCAAACAAACATCGTCTGAAAAGCTGGAACCGTCCCCCGATTGGTCGGCAAATATCGGGCGTGCTGCGCAAAATCATCAAAAAGAAACTGCACGGCTATCAGGCAGAATTGAAAGACCATGAACCAAATCTCCCTGATTATGTTCGATTCCGCCACGCCTGGGCGCATGGCATTAACTTATTACCAAGAGTTTCTGCCTGCCGATTATTTCCGCCAATTTGGATGCATGGATTGATGATTTTTCTTGGTATCAGCGTTACAGCATTGAAGTCAAAAAACGGCAAGAAAAACGACAAGCGTACCCAATGGCGCTTCGTCCCTCCGTCGCCTTACAGCATTGCCGAAGCCGTGTACGGCAAATCCCTGTCCGACACGCTCAAAAAACAACTTTATGCCCGCCTTTTGCCTGTTATTGCAGGCGGAACATCCGTGCCGATTCCCAAAGATTTGGTGCGTCAAAGTTTTCAGGCAGCCTGCAATCCTAATGGTTGCGAAAACTGGGAATGGCAAAGAAAACATCGGCGTCGCCTCTGCCCTATACAAAGGCTGGCGCGCTCGTCATCACGATTTATCACAACGGAGAACTTACCCTATGAGTTTAGATACCCAAAACCGCTCGCGCGATTACTTATACGGCAGATTGCTTGCCGTTGCCGAAAACACCGAATCCTACGCCCTGTATTTGGCGGGCGAAAAAAGCGCCACCACCGCCGAACGCTATATGCAGCGTTTCGCCGAACACCCGTTTGCCACATGGCGCAATATCGAGCTGGCGTTGAAACCCTATCAAGAACGCCTGCGCAACAACGGTCAAAAGATACTGGCGTACAGGCGATCGGCGAAATCATGGAATTATTTGCCACTGATGATTTCACCTGCGACGACAAATTAAGCGGCGAATTTCTCTTGGGCTACCATTGCCAAAAAATGGAAATTGCCCGTCGCATTGCCGAGCTTTTCTGCCAATAAATCCAAAACCCACGAATAACCTATTTAAAGGAAAACTAAAATGAGCTTAACCAAAAATCGACTTTCGCCTTAATCCTGAAAGTAACCAACGCCAACCCTAACGGCGACCCCTTGAACGGCAACCGCCCGCGTGCCGATTTCCAAGGCTTCGGTGAAATGACCGACGTGTGTCTGAAACGCAAAATCCGTGATCGCCTGCAAGACAGCGGCGAGAGCATCTTCGTACAATCGGACGAAAAAGAAAACCGACGGCATGACCAGCCTGATCAATCGCGCCAAAGACAAAGATGTCGGTTTGGGTGCAGATGCCTTTAACGCCAAAAAAGCCAACAAAGACGACACCGCCAAAAAAGCCTGCGACAAATGGCTGGATGTCCGTAGCTTCGGACAGGTCTTCGCATTCAGCGGCGACGGCAGCAGCGGCATATCCATCGCTGTGCGTCGGGCCCCGTTACCATTCAATCCGCATTTAGCGTTGAGCCGATTAACATCACCAGCACCCAGATCACTAAAAGCGTCAGCGGCGAAGGCGATGGCACGAAAAAAACTTCCGACACCATGGGCATGAAACACCGCGTCGATCACGGCGTGTATGTCGCCTTCGGCGCGATGTCGCCGCAGCTCGCCGAGCGCACTGGCTTTTCAGACGGCGATGCCGAGAAAATCAAAGCCGTACTCACCAAACTCTTTGAAGGCGACGCATCATCCGCCCGCCCCGAAGGCAGTATGCAGGTGCTGAAACTTATCTGGTGGGAACACAACAGCAAAAGCAGGGCAATATTCTTCCGCCAAAGTACACGGCAGCCTGAAAGTGAATGCGGATGGTAGCTATGAACTGGAAAAACTTGACGGCTTGATTCCGCAGGAAATTGACGGCTTCTAAAAATGTTCAAAAATATGACCGCACTTTTAACCGAAAGGCAAAGGGAAAATCAGGACACGCGCCTGATTCCCCTTTCCGCCCTGCAACACTACGCCTTCTGCCCGCGTCAATGTGCCTTGATTCGCAACGAGCAGGCGTGGGCGGAGAACTAGTTGACCGCGCAGGGCAAGGCGCTGCATGAGCGAGGTGGATTCGGGCGAGCCGGAAACGCGCAAGGGCGTGCGCTTTTGAGCGGACGGTGCATGTCGGCGGAGCAACTGGGCATCAGCGGCGTGTTGGATTTGGTGGAAGTGGACACGAAAAGACAGGCAGCCTGAAACCCGTGGAATACAAACGCGGCAAGCCCAAACCTGACCCAATGGACGAAATCCAGCTTTGCGCCCAAGGCTTGTGCTTTGGAAGAAATGACAGGGACAAACCGTCTCTGAGGGCGCGCTGTGGTATATGCAAAACCCGCCACCGCGTCCCCGTCGTGTTTTCAGACGACCTGCGCGCGCAAACACTCGCCACCATCGCCGCCGTCCGCGAACTCTTAAACAGCGGCCAAACCCTGCCGCCCAACTACGGCAAACGCTGCAAAAGCTTGCTCGCTGGTGGAGTTGCCAGTAAGCGTTGCTGGAAACGGGATAGGAGTGTGGGGTATGTGGAGGGTTGTTTGAGTAAATGAACTATGGAAAATTTATATGAATAAAACTGTGCATTGGTTTGAATGTTTAATGAGTCATTTGGAGATAATGGAGGAGGAAAAGCGTAAATTTGTTCTATCACTTTATTGACAAGCCTCTTGATATCTCAGACTCAGATATCAAAAATATATTCCAGGTGTTCTAGGAAGAGAATTGTTCCTACTTAGGAAATATATTTCATACAGCCCTAGCAAATAAGAAACATTTATTTACTAAAGGAGTAAAAAGTATCAGATGCAAAACATATATATTAGACAATGGAGAAGAAAAGTTAATAGATAACGCTAAAATTATAGAAAATGAATATCGAGCAAGGATAAAGGATGATTTTGGTTAAAAATAATCTTCCACTCTGGCACCAACTATCATATCAAGATAAATGTAACCTTTATGCTTTTTATGCCTTTAGTGAATTTGTTTCATATATTTTACTGGGGATTATAGAGTATGATAGTAATTATGAAGGATGTAAAAAGTATAAATTAAATAAAGAATTATTGAAATCTTATAAGATGATTTGGTTTTGCACGATACTTTACTAAAGCAAAGTCATTTCTCTGATGTGATATTTAGAATGAAATTGGTCGTAAAAAGTAATTCATAGAGATTCTTATTTATTCCAGAATTTTGTAGATATTGTATTAGATAAATATATAAGCTTCCATCCACTCTATACGAAATTTTTAGATTCACGCTGATAATGTGATTTTTCAGATATCAGAAGATTAGCGAGATCGTTTCATTTTTCATTTGCAACATGATATTAAAGATATAAATAATACTCAACCAATTATTAGCAGGGATAAATTATATGAATTTGGTTTTTCTGAAGATGAAATTAAATACCTTTTTAAAAATTAGATGATTTTTGAAGTCCATGAAAATGATCGCATGAGTAACAGAGCTAGATAATAAATTAATAAGACTAAATAATATCAATCTTAAATTTGCAATTAAAACAATATCATCTAAATATTTAACTAACATGAATAAGATTGGTTCATGGTTTGAAGGTGATTATCTTTTAGAATACCTAAAAATAAGCTCGATAGCAATAGATTTATAGTAACAAAATGGTATAAATGATCCCAAAGAAATATGATGCAGACATCATTATTTATGATGGGTCATCTAATCTAATATATTTCTGCCAGATTAAGCATAGAATCGCGACTATTCATCCATTTTTGTGGACGAATTTAATGAATATTGCAGAAATGAATCATTGAATCATGGAATGAGATCAGTTATGCTCTCTACGTTCAAAAGCACTAACTGATAAAGTTAAGAAGCAGCTTATATCAAGATTGGGTAAAAATAGTTTAATAAATTAGATATGGCAAAAACTGCAGATTTATACTGATACATTCTATCGAAAAACCTTGATATGCACTAAAAATGGTATATCAATGTATGAGTGGAATACTTTTAGAAATATTCTCCAAGGAAAATTTTCATCTTTTTAAAGTTTTGCCTAAAGATACTAATTTGAATTGCATATATTACAGTAATAAACTACTTGATTTTTCGGATATTGTGAGCGTCCAAGACTATTTGAGACCTTTGCAAAAAGCCCTTCAACAGCCAGGAAATCCAAACACAGGTTTTCGGCTGTTTTTGTTTCGAATATCCACTGATTCTACTCAAATACCCCCATAATCCCCTTGGATACCTGATAATCAGGCATCCGATCACGCCTTTGAGCGGCAACAGGCGCACTTAGCCTGTTAGCGGCTTTCAACAGGTTTAAACACATCGCCTTCAGATGGCTGCGCACTCACTTTGAGCAGACCAAAAATAGGCTGCCCGGGCATAGCGGAATTTACGGTGCAGCGTACCGAAGCTTTGTTCGATCACATAACGGGTCTTCGACAAATCTGGGGTTACGTTTGGTTTGCGTTTCCGTCAGCGGATGTTTGCGGTGAGCTTTGCGCATAATGCCGTCCTGCAGCCGACACTCTTCCAGATATTTAGGTTTTCCTCACTGTCATAGCCTTTGTCGGCATAGACGGTCGTACCTTTGGGTAACCCTTCCAACAAAGGCGACAGGTGTTTGCACTCATGGGCATTGGCAGGGGTAATGTGCAGTTTCTCGATATAGCCTTCCGCATCGGTACGGGTATGTTGTTTGTAACCGAGTTTGTAGAGGCCGTTTTTCTTTATCCAACGGGCATCGCTGTCTTTACTCGGTGTGGTTTGGCCGCTGACTTGTCCCTTCTCATCAACTTCTATGGCCTGGCGCTGTTTGCTGCCAGCAGTCTGAATAATGGTGGCGTCAACGACGGCGGCGGATGCTTTCTCTACTTTTAAGCCTTTTTCAGTCAGTTGGCGGTTGATCAGTTCCAGCAATTCGGACAGGGTATCATCTTGCGCCAGCCAATTGCGGTAACGGCATAAGGTGCTGTAATCGGGGATGTAGTTCGTCAAAACGGCAAAACAGGTTGAAATCAATACGTGGTGATGAGGCTGTGTTCAAGTTCGGGATCGGAGAGGCTGTGCCATTGTCCGAGCAGGACGGCTTTGAACATGAACAACAGGGGATAGGCGGGACGCCCTCGGTGGTCTCTAAGGTAACGGGTTCTTTGACGATTCAGGTACTGTTCGATCGGCTGCCAATCAATCACCTGATCCAACTTCAATAGTGGGAAACGGTCGATGTGTTTGGCAATCATGGCTTAGGCGGTTTTGCTGGAAAAAGGTGCTCATGGAAAAATCGTAAATGTCTTGATGGGAATTTAGGGATTTTTGAAATTTTGCAAAGGTCTCTATTTAATTAAAAATCTTCAAAAGATTTACGATGACAGCCTAAGTACTAACTTGGGTCCTGCAGAAGAGTGGGAAATTTTTAAATGGAGCAAGAGCGTTGTTTATGTTTAATACATCTATTTCCTGTATGAATAGACCCTTTTTACATATAAATGGATATCTTGGGAAATTCCACTAATTATATAACGTTTTAATTAAGATTATTTCATTTAACTGACTGTATATATAAATAAACCAAACATTCCTTTTAAAAAGCATAGTCAAAAACCTAAGGAGTTTTCCCATGCGGAAACTGCAAAACACGCTCTATATCACCACCCAAGGCAGCTATCTGCATAAGGGCAGGGAGACGTTGGTGGTGGAGCAGGAGCAGTAAGAAGGTGCGCAGCTGTGGTTGCATTCCATCGGGCATATTTTTCTGTTTTGGGAATGTGCTGGTGTCGCCGTTTTTATTGGGGTTTGCGGTGAAAATAATGAATTTGGCGTTCTTTACCGAAAATGGGCGTTGTTGGGGCGGCTTCAGGGGCGGCAGGCGGCAATGCTACTGCGTCCGGGCGCAGTATCGGGTGTCGGGCAAAATCCCGTGCCGATTGCGCGCAATATCATCGCGGCGAAGATTCAGGCGAGTAAGCGGGTGCTTCAGCAGCAAATTCGCAATTACGGCGAGAATAGTAGCGATTCAAAGTGCGGTCGATGCTGAATATTTCGCTGCGGCAATTGAAGGAGCGTGGCGGAGCTAGATGTGGTGCCGCGGCATTGAGGGCGATGCGGCGGCGCGTTATTTCGGCGTGTTCGGGCAACTTTTTGAGCGAAAAGCGGTTTTACTTTTTGACGGGCGCAACCGCCGTCCGCCCAGGAACAGGGTGAATGCGCTGTTGTCGTTTGTGTACAGCATTCTTGGCAAGGACATCAGCGGCGCGCTGCAAGGTGTAGGACTGGACCCGCAGGTAGGCTTTTTGCACGCCGACCGTCCGGGAGCGCGACAGTTTGGCAGAGGATATTTTTGGAAGAATTCCGCGCGTGGTGGGCGGACAGGTTGGTGCTTTCGCTGATTAACCGCGGACAAATCAAATTGCAGGATTTCGTTACCGAAGCAAGCGGCGCGGTGAGTTTGAAAGCAGAGCGCGTAAGCTGTTGTTCCAAAGCTTTGCAGGCGAAAAAGCAGGAGAAAATAGTTCATCCATTTTTGGGCGAAGAAGTGGAAATCGGGCTACTGCCGTATATTCAGAGCAATGCTGTTGGCGCGACACTTGCGCGGGGATTTGTGGAATACCCGCCGTTTTGATGAGATAGGTTTGCAGGCCGTCTGAAAACGGATCGGATATTTTCAGACTGACCTTTAAAGCAGCCTGTATGGGAATACAAAATGCTAATGCTGATTGCCCTACGATATTTCGTTGGAAGACGCGGACGGACGAGGCAAGGCTACGGCGCGTGGCGAAGTGTGTTTGGACTACGGCGTGCGCGTGCAATATTCGGTATTCGAATGCGACATCGCACCCGATCAGTGGAGTTGTTTTAAAAGACAAACTCTTGAAAACCTACAACCCCTGAAACCGACAGCTTGCGCTTTTACCATCTGGGTAGTAAATGGCGGCGCAAAGTGGAACACCACGGCGCGAAGCTAAGCGATGGATGTGTTTAGGACACGTTGATTGTGTGAATCGCCAACCTGAGGTTCTCATGAAAATGCAGCAGGGTTGACGAATTGGGATTGTTCTTTAACAATCAGGATATTGCGAATGCAGGTGTAACAGAAAAGGCTGTGTTATACTCGCGTTCGCGCTCTGGGAGCTTAGCGAAATCGGGGCTGTGAAACCTGACAGAGCGAAAGGCTTTTGAGAGGGCTCCAGCCGCCTTTTAGGCGGCTGTGTTGAAAAACGATCTGAAAAAAATGGTAGAGTGGCCCGTCTTTTTGACCAGCCGCCTTTAGGCGGCTGTGATGTGTCATATCAAAACAGCAACACTATGTGCAGACGTTGCCAGCCGCCTTTGGGCGGCTGTGATGAAAACATCCTGCCTATCATTGCTTGACGATAGTTACTATTCCAGCCGCCTTTGAGGCGGCTGTGTGATGAAAACGACAGACAACTGCTTACCGACCGCATCATCGACACCCAGCCGCCTTTGGGCGGCTGTGTATTGAGCAAACAGTCAGCATGACGACCAAATCGACTGCTTCCAGCCGCCTTTGAGGCGGCTGTGATGAAACTTCAGACTACTCATGCCGTCTGAAAGCGATTGCCCAGCCGCCTTTTAGGCGGCTGTGTGTGTAAACATCATCATGTCCGCCTTTATCGTTTTCGGCTCTTTCCAGCCGCCTTTGAGGCGGCTGTGTTGAAACGTAATGGTTGCCGAAAGTTAGATTTTGCCGTTACCCAGCCGCCTTTAGGGCGGCTGTGATGTTAAACCAAAGACACCATAGACGTGACTTTTGCTTAGAAACCCAGCCGCCTTTGAGGCGGCTAGTGTTGAAACAAACGAGCCATCCCAAACCGTACCCGAATATCCAGCCGCCTTTGAGGCGGCTGTAGTGTTGAAACATCATTGACTTGTTTTTGCTGTTCAAGCTGCTTTTCCAGCCGCCTTTGAGCGGCTGTGATTGAAAACAAAATAAAGAGTTGACGAAAACTTTAGAGGACCAGCCGCCTTTAGGCGCTGTGTGATGAAACAGGTACTTCGGCCCATGCTTTGTGGCGAAAGCCCCAGCCGCCTTTAGGCGGCTGTGTGAAAACTAAATATGAATAAAATACAAAAGATAAAGGTTTTTCCAGCCGCCTTTGAGGCGGCTGTGATTAAAACAGCATGGTTAAAACGGCTAAATAACTGAAAGGGTCCAGCCGCCTTTAGGCGGCTGTGATGACTACAGTCAAAACCGTCAAGCCGGGCTTTGAAGCTTCCAGCCGCCTTTGAGGCGGCTGTGTGAAACGCCATCGGGCATCATGTGATGGTTTGTAAAACTTACTCAGTCGCCTTCAGGCGGCTGTGTGTTAAACTTGTGATTCCTCTAAAGAACAACCGCAAAAGACAATCAGCCGCCTTCAGGCGGCTGGTGTTGAAACTTTGGTGTTGCGGCAAATTAACCCAGCTTATAGAGTCAGCCGCCTTCAGGCGGCTGTGTATTAAACTTCGCGCATCAGGCGCGTGCCGATACGCGTGAGACCCAGCCACCTTCGGGCGGCTGTGTGTTAAAACAACCAGCGCGACGTTGCCAAATTCGGCGGCTGTGTGTTGAAACCCGCAAAGGGCGATATGATCGTGATTTCCAACCGTCCAGCCACCTTCAGGTGGCTGTGTATTAAAACCGCCCATGATGCTAAAGCAACCTTGGAAAGCGGCAGCCACCTTCGGGTCGCTGTGTGTTAAAACTCTAGCAGCTACAAACTTTATGCCGACCTATCCCGTCAGCAGCCTTCGGGAGGCTGTGTGTTCAAATATCGTCCAACAGGCCGC